>ERZ1023681.106-NODE-106-length-10007-cov-9.28969_pt1 | contig 10007 bp, 7 predicted proteins | sample MGYA00520878_ERZ1023681 | MGnify/ENA primary metagenome ERZ1023681 (study PRJEB33180, sample SAMEA4044475) | wastewater metagenome | place: Denmark | collected 2016-04-29 | study: EMG produced TPA metagenomics assembly of the PRJEB13832 data set (Local surveillance... | reverse complement strand
AGCGTGGTGGCAAGGCGGTCGGTGTCGAACTTGCCCGGCAGCAGGTTGTTCAGGGTGACGCCCTGCGCTGCCAGCTTGCTGCGCGCGGCGCCTGCCACAAATCCGGTGAGCCCGCTGCGTGCGCCGTTGGACAGCCCCAGGATGTCAATCGGCGCCTTCACCGCGCTGGAGGTGATGTTGACCACACGGCCAAAGCCCCGCGCAGCCATGCCATCCACCGTGGCCTTGATGAGCTCGATGGGGGTGAGCATGTTGGCGTCCACCGCCTTGATCCAGGCGTCGCGGTCCCAGTCGCGAAAATCGCCCGTGGGTGGGCCGCCCGCGTTGGTCACCACGATGTCGAAATCGCGCCCCGGCCCGCCGGGCACGGCAAAAACAGCGGCTCGCCCCTCGGGGGTGGTGATGTCGGCGGCCACCGTCAGCACCACGGGCTTGGTGCCATTTTGGCCTCTGGCGCTTGCTGCGTCTGCGCCAGCAGCTATTAATTGAGAAGCAGCCACCTGCAGTGCATCGGCGTTGCGCGCGTTGATGACCACGTTCACGCCCTCGCGCACCAGCGCCTGCGCGCAACCAAACCCCAGCCCTTTGCTGGCGCCACACACCAGCGCCCACTTGCCCGCGATTCCCAGATCCATAAAAACTCCCGATTGCTGGCCGCAACTCGCAGCCGTTTCAAATCATAAATGGGGCCTGCGCGGGCGACCGCCGTGGCCCGGCGGTGCCCCCACGGCGCGGTCGGCTGCCCCGGCGGGTAGTGCGCCCGCGGGGCGTCAGCGCACCGGCTGGCGCGAATTGCGCGTGAACACAAAGATGCCCGCAATCACCAGCGCGGTACCTGCGGCCACCCACAGCGTGAAGGGCTCGCCCAGAATCCACACCCCCATGAGGATGGTGGACAGCGGGCCCACCATGCCGGTCTGCGCGGCCATGCCGGCGCCAATGCGCTCGATGGCCATCATCACCATGAGCACCGGCGCCGCGGTGCACAGCGTGGCATTGAGCACCGACAGCCAGATCACCTCGGGCGCCACCACCGCCGCGCTCAGGGGCCGCAGCAGCACAAACTGCAGCAGGCAGCACAGGCAGGCCACCGTGGTGGCCAGGCCCACCAGCCGCAACGAGCCGATGCGCTTGACCATCTCGCCGCTGTAAACAAGGTAGATGGCATAGCTCACGGCGCTCAGAAACACCAGCAGCGCGCCCCAGGCCGCATCGGCGCCCTGCAGCCGGGCCTCCAGGCCAAACACCAGCACCACGCCGCAGTAACTGATGGCCATGCCCAGCGCCTGGCCCCAGCGGATGCTGCGGCCATACAGCACCCAGCCCAGCATCATCACCAGCGTGGGGTTGAGGTACAGGATGAGCCGCTCCAGGCTGGCGCTGATGTAGGCCAGCCCGGCAAAATCCAGAAAGCTGGCCAGGTAGTAGCCCGTGACACCCAGGCCTGCCACGCCCAGCCAGTCGCGGCGCGACAAAGGCGGCTTGCCCCGGCTGGCCCACCACGCCATCACGGCAAAAATGGGCAGCGCAAACAGCATGCGGTACATGATGAGCGTGACCGCATCCACGCCATGGCGGTAGGCCAGCTTGACGATGATGGCCTTGCCGCTGAAGGCGATGGCGCCGAACAGCGCCAGCAATAAACCAGTTGCTACATTTTTTCTAGCTGCTTGCGCTTGCTGTGATTGGGCTGTAGGCACTTTTGATTAAAACTCACACCAACGCATTCAAAACCCGGCCGCCAGGCCGTCGCGGCGCGCATCGCTGGCAGCCAGGTAGCCATGCACCTTGGGGTCGCCCATGCGCCAGATGAAGTGGCCCGCGCCAAAGTCCTGGTAAGAGTCCTGCAGCACGTCGATGCGGTGGCCCAGCGCCTGCAAGCCCTGCACGGTGGCGGGCTGCATCGACGCCTCGACGTTGATCGACAGCCCCGCATTGAAGCGCCAGCGCGGCGCGTCGCAGGCCATCTGCGGGTTCTGGCCGTGGTCGAGCATGCGCACCAGTGTCTGCATGTGGCCCTGGGGCTGCATGTTGGCGCCCATCACGCCATAGCTCATGACGGGCTGCCCGTCCTTCGTGACAAAGGCTGGAATGATGGTGTGAAACGGCCGCTTGCCCGGCGCCACCAGATTGGCCCGGTTGGCACCTGCCGGGTCGGTGCTGAACCCGAAACCCCGGTTTTGCAGGCTGATGCCGAACGTGGGCTCCACGCAGCCCGAGCCAAAGCCGGTGAAGTTGCTCTGGATGAAGCTCACCATCATGCCGTTCTCGTCGGCCGCTGTGAGGTAGATGGTGCCGCCCTTGACCGGGTTGCCCGCCCCAAAATCCTGCGCCTGGTTCATGCGGATGAGTCTGGCACGGGAAGCGAGGTAGCCGTCATCGAGCATTTGCGCGGGGGTCACCTCCATCCAAGAAGGCTCGGCCACATAGCGGTACACATCGGCAAACGCCAGCTTCATGGCCTCGATCTGCAGGTGCTGGGCCTCGGGCCCGTCCACCGGCAGGCTGGCCAGGTCAAACTGCTCCAGGATGCCCAGCGCAATCAGGGCGGCAATGCCCTGGCCGCTGGGCGGAATCTCGTGCAACGTGTAGCCCCGGTAGTTGCGGGCAATGGGCGTCACCCATTCGGGCCGGTGCGCGCCCAGGTCCGCCAGGCTGAGGCTGCCGCCGTGGGCCTGCGCAAAGGCAGCCATGGCCTGGGCGATTTCGCCGGTGTAAAAGGCCTCGCCGCGCGTGGCACCAATGGCGCGCAAGGCGCGCGCGGCGGCCGGAAACTGGAACAGCTCGCCCACCTGCGGCGCGCGCCCCCAGGGCATGAAGCTTTGCGCAAAACCGGGCTGCGATTGCAGTTCGGGCACAGCGGCGGCCCACTTTTGCTGCACCACCACGGGCACCAGGTAGCCACGCTCGGCGATCTCGATGGCGGGTGCCATGAGGTCGGCAAACGGCAGCTTGCCAAAGCGCTCTGACAGCGCCACCCAAGCGCTCACGGCGCCGGGCACGGTGACAGAGTCGATGCCGCGTTTGGGCGGCGTGGCCGCACCGGTGCCGTAGCGGCGATGAAAATACTCCGGCGTCCACGCCTGCGGTGCGCGGCCCGACGCATTCAAGCCATGCAGCGCCTTCCCGTCCCACAAGATGCAGAACGCATCGCTGCCCAGGCCGTTGCTGACTGGCTCACACAGCGTCATGGCGGCGGCGGCGGCCACGGCGGCATCCACCGCATTGCCGCCCTGCTGCAACATGCGCAGACCCGCCTGCGCGCCCAGCGGGTGCGAGGTGGAACAGAGGTTGCGCGCAAACACCGGCAGGCGGGTGCTGGCATAAGAGGGGGTGTAGCTGAATGGCATGCGGCCATTATCGGCCGCATGCCTGCGGCCCGCCGAGGGCGCAGGCTCAGTGCGCGCGGAACATCCTGCGGTGCAGGCGGCGCAGCGACCACCACACGCCGAACGCCACCACCGGAATCGCCACCGCCGCCGTGGTCTCGGGCGACAGCGGCCAGCCCAGCTTTTGCGCGCCCTTGGCCAGGTAGCTGACCAGCCCGACGATGTAGTAGGTGATGGCCGCCACCGAGAGGCCCTCCACCGTGGACTGCAGCTTGAGCTGCAGGTCCTGGCGCTGGTTCATGGTGGTCAGCAGCGCCTGGCTGCTTTGCTGCTGCTCGATTTCGACGCGGGTGCGCAGCAGGTTGCTCATGCGCGAGACGCGCTGCGACAGCGCGTCCTGGCGCCGCGTGGCCCACTCGCAGGTGCTGCGCGCGGGCGTGAGCCGGCGGTCCATGAACTCGCGAATGGTCTGCATGCCCGCCAGGCGCGATTCGGCGATGTCCTGGATGCGGCGGTCCACCAGTTCAAAGTAGGCACTGCTGGCCGAAAACCGGGAATGCGTGGCGGCATACTGGCTTTCCACCTGCCCGGCCAGCCGTGTCAGGCGGTCGAGCAGCGCGGGCTCGGCATCGCGGTTGGCGGTGCGGATGGCATCGGCCAGCTCGGCCAGCTCGCGCTCGGCAAAGGCCAGCACATTGGCGGCATCGCGGGCTGCGGGCAGGCCCAGCAGGGCGGCCATGCGGTAGGTTTCGATCTCCAGCAGGCGCTGCACCAGGCGCCCCAGGCGGCGCGGCGTCATGCCGCCGGCCAGCAGCACCATGCGCGAGAAACCATCGGCATGGATGGCAAAGTCGGTGTACAGCTCGCCATGCCCGTCGGCCACGGTGGAGGCCACCAGCGTGTCCTCGTGCAGCACATGCCTGACCAGCGAGCCCGAGCCAAACTGCTGGGTGGGCAGCACCCACAGGTTCAGGCTGCACAGGCACTGGCCCGGCAGCGCCGCAAGCCACTCGCGCGGCACCGCGTCGATGGCACTGGTGGGATCGCGCTCGCCAAAAGCCTCGACGGGTGTGGACACCATAAAGGTCCACGACACGAACTCGGTGTGCAACTCCCAGCGGATGCGAAACACACCCAGGTCCATGCGCAGGTGCGTGGTCTGCGCATCGGGCAGCGCCAGGTGGTGGTCGCGCAGCAGCGCCGCCACATGGGCGCGGCTGGCTTCGCGGCCGGCGGCATCGGCCAGCATGACGATGTGGGCAATGGCCAGCGGCGCCGTCAGGGCCTCGGGCGGGCGGGCGTGAATCTCGTTGTGCAGCATGACCCGGTGCGGGTGCTGCGTGGGGCGGTTGGGTGGTGGCATGCGGTCCTCGGTGCGCCATTGTGTACCGGGCGTTGCACCGTTTTGCCGAACCATCTTGCCAAAAAACAACGGCACCCGAGGGTGCCGTTGTGCTTGCAGCCGGGTCCCGCACTGCGGGACCGGGGCATTGGGTCAGTCTTCGACGAAGGCCTCTTCGCGCTTGTTCTTCACGGCAGGCAGCAGCACGATGATGAGCAGCAGGGCAGCGGCAGCCAGCAGACCGGCCGACAGCGGACGCGTGACAAACACGCTCCAGTCGCCACGCGAGAGCAGCAAGGCGCGGCGCAGGTTTTCTTCCATCATCGGGCCCAGGATGAAACCGAGCAGCAGGGGCGCGGGTTCGGTGCCCAGCTTGTGAAAGATGTAACCCACCAGGCCAAAGAGACCCACCATCCAGACATCCCAGGTGTTGTTGTTGGTGGAATACACGCCCACCGCACAGAACAGCACGATGGATGGGAACAGCCAACGGTAAGGCACCGTGAGCAGTTTGATCCAGATGCCGATCAGCGGCAGGTTCAAAACGATCAGCATGGCGTTGCCGATCCACATCGAGGCGATCAGGCCCCAGAACAGCTCGGGGTTGCTGGTCATCACCTGGGGGCCAGGCTGGATGTTGTGGATCGTCATGGCACCCACCATCAGCGCCATCACGGCGTTGGGTGGAATGCCCAGCGTGAGCAGCGGGATGAACGAGGTTTGCGAACCCGCGTTGTTGGCGGCCTCGGGAGCCGCCACGCCACGGATGTTGCCTTGGCCAAAGGGCACTTCGCCGGGGTGCAGCTTGGTTTTCTTTTCAATGGTGTAGGCAGCAAAAGCCGACAGCAGGGCACCGCCGCCGGGCAGGATACCCAGGGCAGAACCCAGCGCCGTACCGCGGATCACGGCGGGCAGCATGCGCTTGAAGTCTTCCTTGGTGGGGAACAGGCCTTCCACCTTGGCAGTGAACACTTCGCGGTCTTCTTCAGGACGCGAGAGGTTGGCAATGATTTCGCCGTAGCCGAACACGCCCATGGCAATGGTCACGAAGCCGATGCCGTCGGTCAGCTCAGGAATATCGAAGCTGAAACGGGCCACGCCCGAATTCACGTCGGTACCCACCAGGCCCATCAGCAGGCCCAGCACGATCATGCCCACCGCCTTGAGCAGCGAGCCCGAGGCCAGCACCACCGCGCCGATCAGGCCCAGGGTCATCAGCGAGAAGTATTCGGCGGGGCCGAACTTGAAGGCCACTTCGGTCAACGGAGGCGCGAAGGCCGCCAGAATCAGCGTGCCCACGCAACCGGCAAAGAACGAGCCCAGGCCGGCAGCCGCCAGCGCGGGTCCCGCACGGCCCTTGCGCGCCATCTGGTAGCCGTCGATCACGGTCACCACCGACGACGATTCGCCCGGCAGGTTCACCAAAATGGCGGTGGTCGAGCCACCGTATTGCGCGCCGTAGTAAATACCGGCCAGCATGATCAGCGCAGCCACGGGAGGCAGCGCATAGGTGGCGGGCAGCAGCATGGCGATGGTGGCCACGGGGCCGATGCCAGGCAGCACGCCAATCAGCGTGCCCAACAGGCAGCCGACAAAACAGTAAATGAGGTTCTGAAACGTGAAGGCGACGCCGAAGCCGAGCGCCAGGTTGTCAAACAAATCCATGGTGTGGAAGCTCCTGCCTTAACCGGAAATGAAACTGGGCCACACCGGGAACTGAAGCTTCAGCGCCCAGACGAATGCCACATAGCTGCCCACGGCAAGCACCGTGGCAAGAACAAACACCGACTTCGCATGGAACTCATTGCCTGCCAGGCTGGCAATGAAGGTCAGCGCATAGATGCCGACGATCAGGCCCATGGCGGGAATGCCGATGCTGGGCAGGCCGGCCAGCAAAATGCCAAAAGCAAAGTTGGCGGCCAGGATGAAGAACAGCGGCTTCCAGGCCCACTTGCCGATCTTGTCTCCGTCCACGGTTTCCACCACGGTGGCCTTGAAGGCGATCAGGCTGCCAATCAGTGCCAGCAGGATGCCCAGCATCAGCGGGAAATAGCCCGGGCCCATGCGGGCGCCGGTGCCGACGTTGTAGGTTGTGGCGCCCCAGGCGAAGGCCACGCCGACGCACATGAACATGAGGCCGGCAAAAAAGTCTTTTTGACTCTTGATTTTCACGAATGTCTCCTAGGCGGAATCTCGACATCGCGATTGTGCTGGGAATACAGGCCCCCAGCGATGTGGATTCCACCTACACCCGGGCACCGCCGCCGCGCCTTGCCTTGTCGTGCTTTGCCGTGCCAAAAAGGGGCGCAGCGGCCACCCCCCGGGTCATTCGAGCGGCGGGGTCCCTGCCACCACCTCATCGAGCGTGGTCAGCCCTTCGGCCACGCGCAGGGCGCCAGCCAGGCGCAGGGGACGCATGCCGTCGGCCACGGCCTGGCGGCGCAGCACGTCGATCGAGGGCGCCTGGGTGATCTTGTCCTTGAGCGCCTCGCTCACCGTGAGCAGCTCGTACAGCCCCATGCGCCCCAGAAAGCCCCCCATGCGGCAATCCACGCAGCCCACGGCCTTGAACGGCTGGTAAGTGCCCGAGAGCTTCCAGGGCTTGACCACCTCGGCCAGCGCCTCGGGCGCGGCCGAGGTGTCGGGCTGCTTGCACTGCTTGCACAGCGTGCGCACCAGGCGCTGGGCCAGCACACCGAGCAGCGTGGCATTGATCAGGTAAGACGGCACACCCAGCTCCATCAAGCGGGTGATGGCACTGGGCGCATCGTTGGTGTGCAGGGTGGAGAACACCAGATGCCCCGTGAGCGCCGCCTGGATGGCCATCTCGGCGGTTTCCAGGTCGCGAATTTCGCCCACCATGATGATGTCCGGGTCCTGGCGCATCAGCGCACGCAGGCCTTCGGCAAAGTTGAAGTCGAGCTGCGGCTGCACCTGCGTCTGGTTGAAGCTGGGCTCGATCATTTCGATCGGGTCTTCCACCGTGCTCACGTTGACCTCTTCGGTGGCCACGCGCTTCAAGGTGGCATACAGCGTGGTGGTCTTGCCCGAGCCGGTGGGCCCGGTCACCAGGATGATGCCGTGCGGGCGCTTGACCAGCGCCTCCCAGCGCTGCGCGTCGTGCGGCGCAAAGCCCAGGGCATCCAGATTCTTGACGGTGTTGTCGGGGTCAAAAATCCGCATCACCATCTTTTCGCCAAACGCCGTGGGCAGCGTGGACAGGCGCATCTCCACCTCGTCGCCGCGCTGGTTGCGGGTCTTGATGCGGCCGTCCTGCGGGCGGCGCTTTTCCACCACGTCGATGCGGCCCAGCAGCTTGATGCGCGACACCATGGCGTTGTGCACGCCCATGGGCATCTGGTAGACCGGGTGCAGCACGCCGTCGATGCGAAAGCGGATCACGCCCTGCTCGCGGCGCGGCTCCAGGTGGATGTCGCTGGCACGCTGGTCAAACGCGTACTGCCACAGCCAGTCCACCACCTTCACCACACCCTGGTCGTTGGCATCGAGCTGCTTGTTGCTTTTGCCCAGCTCCACCAGCTGCTCAAAACTGCTGCCACCCGAGTTGCCGCCCGCCTTCTGCGCCGCGCGCACCGACTTGGCCAGCGCAAAGAACTCGGCCGTGTAGCGGTGAATGTCCTGCGGGCTGGCCACCACGCGGCGCACCGCGCGGCGCGACTGGCGCTCCACCTCGGCCACCCAGTCGTCAATGAAGGGCTCGGCCGTGGCCACCACCACCTCCTTGGCCGTCACCTGCACCGGCAGCACCTTGTGGCGCTCGGCATACTGGGCGCTCATGCTGTCGGCCACGCGGCCCACGTCCACCTTGAGCGGGTCGATGCGCAGGTATTGCAGGCCCGCGCGCTTGGCCAGGTATTCGGTGAGTGCTTCGATATCGAGCGGCTTGCCGTCGCTGGCGCGCGCCATGGACACGCTGGCCAGCCGCACCAGCGGATGCTGCGAGCTTTCGGCCTGCGAGCAGCGCGCAATGGTGCGCTGGGCTTCTTCCAGCGATATCACGCCATCGGAGCGCAACCAGTCCACCATGCGGCGCCAGTCCAGCGGACCGACATGGATCGCAGGCGCAGCAGGCGCGGGGGTTTCGGGGAGGGTTTTCATCAGGGGCCTTGGAAGACGGTGCAATGGCTCGGCGCGCGGCTGCGGACGATCAGTCCACAACGGGTTTGAACACGCGCAGCCACTTGGCAGAGGGCAGATCCCAGCGCGCCTGGATGGCCTCGGCCCGCGCCGCCAGCTCGGTGCGTTTGGGCCGGCTGGGCGTGCGCTGCGCCAGCACCACGGTGTTGCCCTCGCGGGTGGGCTTGAAGGCCCACAGCGCGTCTTCGCCAAAGGCGCTGGCCATGCTCTTGAGGCTGCGCTCAAAGCTCGACGCGCGGCCGAACAGGTTCACGGTCATGCAGCCGTCCTCGGTCAGCAGCGCGCGGCAGTCGGCATAAAAATCAGGGCTGTCGAGCACCGGCGCCGCGGCCTCGTGGTCGTACAGATCGACCGCCAGGGCATCCACGGTGCCCTGCCACATCGGATTGCGGATTTCCTCGGCCGCGTCGGCCAGCACCACGCGCAGCTTGGGGCCGTCGGGCGGCAGCTTGAACCATTGGCGGCACACCGCCAGCACCTGGGGGTTGAGCTCGATGGCCGTGGTGCACAGGCGCAGTTTTTTGTAGCAGAACTTGGTGATGGCCCCGGCCCCCAGCCCCAGTTGCATGGCGTGGCGCTTGGTCACGCTGGCGGGCTCGACAAACAGCAGCCAGGCCATCATGCGCTGCACATATTGCAGCTCGATCTCGAAGGGCTCGGCCACGCGCATGGAGCCCTGGATCCACGGGGTTCCCAGGTGCAGGTGGCGCACCTCGCCATCGTCGGAGACACTCACTTCGGGTAATTCGATTGCGGTCTTTTTATTGCGGGCCATTCACACCAATCCATGCCGGGCCAGCAGTTCGGCCCAGGCGGTCAATTTACGATCAAAACTCCAGGAGGCGTTGGCCGGGCTGGTCGACGGCAGCCGGTGCACCTCCACCCCCAGCAAGGCCGTGCTGCGCGCATGCTTGAAGCTCTCCCCGCCATTGTGGGCGATGGCCGCCAGCCGGGGGCAGCGCGCACGCAGGCTGGCAAAGTCGTTGACCTGCGCGTTGCGGATGCGGGTGTCCAGACTGCCCACCCGCTCACAACTGGCGTACACATCCCACAGGCCAAGGCCCCGCGCCAACAACCAGGCGCAGCGCAGGCCATAGTCATGCCCGTCCGGCAGCGGGTGCTGCGGCCAGAGCGCCTGCACAATGCGCCAGAAATGGTTTTGCGGGTGCGCATAGTAT
>ERZ1023681.104-NODE-104-length-10077-cov-7.93245_pt1 | contig 10077 bp, 10 predicted proteins | sample MGYA00520878_ERZ1023681 | MGnify/ENA primary metagenome ERZ1023681 (study PRJEB33180, sample SAMEA4044475) | wastewater metagenome | place: Denmark | collected 2016-04-29 | study: EMG produced TPA metagenomics assembly of the PRJEB13832 data set (Local surveillance... | reverse complement strand
CTTTTTTCTTCCAACGACGTTTATGGCGCTCACCACCTACTGTCACTGTTCTTGATCTGACCGCTCGACTGGGCCTTCACTCCCTGGCGCAGCTGGGGGTATCGAACCTTTCCGGGCCCGGGCCTTGGTTGCAGATTCCTCTGGCCGACGCCACGGTGGCGCCAATGGTTGACTGGCTTCGTCCTGCCACCGCCCAGGCGTTGTCGCTCCCATCGCCCCACAGCGCCGCCGTCGTCCTGATCGTCGGTGCGGGGTCGGTCAATCTGCTGCGTTCCACGCTGGAATGGCTGGCACCGCTGGATCCGGCGGTCGTGTGGGCCTTTCTGATGCCCAACGCAGTCATGGAAGAGTCGGTCTTCAAGTCTGCGCCCCCTGGCCAGATGGCACGCACCCATGTTTACCGCTTACCCAACAGCGACCCGCAAACCCTCTGGTTCATCCTGATGGAGCAGCTGGGCAAGCTCAGCCTCATGGATGACCTGGCCCTGCAACAATCCCGAAACCCCTCACAAGAAAACGATATGAGTTCCAACCTGAAGCAATGTATGGATGCCGCGATGACCATTGACGGCGCGCAAGCAGTGGCGCTGGTCGACTACCGCAGCGGCATGTGCCTGGCACAGGCCGGCGGTGGCATGAACCTGGACCTGGCCGCAGCGGGCAACACGGAAGTGGTGCGGGCCAAGATCAAGACCATGGAAGCGCTGGGCCTGCGCAAAGGCATTGAAGACATTCTGATCACGCTGGGCGATCAATACCACCTGATCCGGCTGGTGCCCAACAACGTGGGCCTGTTCCTGTATCTGGTGCTGGACAAGGCCAAGGGCAATCTCGCCCTGGCACGCTACAAGCTCACGGACATCGAACGTTCGCTCAAGGTGTGATCCGGCCTGGCGCGCAGCCTGGCGCCGTGGCCCAATGCCCATGCCGTTCGGCATGGCAGCCAAGGCACCATAGAAAAAGCCCGCAGACCTTATGGCCTGCGGGCTTTCTTCACGTCATGCGGCAGGGAGTTCGCCGTAGATGTTGGACGCACCGTCGGTAGGTTGCACCCACCAGTACAGCAAGACAAAGAAACCAATCCCGGTCAACAAAAGCAGCTGCCACCACCCCGTGCGGCCGATGTCGTGCAAGCGGCGCGTTCCCACCGCCAGTGCCGGCAACAACAGTGCCAGCGATGCAAGGCCGTTGATCACATCCCCCAGCATGCCGGTGGCCACCATGACCAGCACCTGGAACAGAAAAAACCACCAGTATTCGGAGCGCGACGCGCGGCCCGAGAACGTGGCGTACTGACCCAGACACGACTTGATTGCCTGAACAAAATCCATGGTGAATTCCCTCTGTCTTGGTTGAATGCTGACGAATTGCGGGCGAGTGCCCCGGAGCATGATCGGCGGGCAGTGCGACAAGTGCGTGTGCGACGCCCCGGCCGCCGGATTGCTGCGGCGGCGTCTGCCCGCACCCTCAATTGCTACATATTTAATAGCTGCTAGCGCTTTATACATAAGCGCGATAGGCCATTTTTATCATTTTTTGAGACAAGCTGCGCCTGGCACTCGCGCTCCTTGGCACGTATTCACGACCTCCCAGAGGCCGCGCAGCGGTCTTTGCGGGATGGGATGCAAGGCGCGGTGCGCCGTTGCTAGCTCGGCTATCAACAAGCGGCCCAACGCCGCAGACCGCCCGCAACGACCACTGCCCGAAGGGTTGGAGCGAAATCGGGCGATTGAACGCCCCGTCTAACACGTTCTTAAGCCATTCTTCATGCCCGCCTTGCACCATGGCGGCATGCAAAAACAACACCCCACCTCTCTTGCACGCATGGTTGCGCTGCTGGCGCTGACCCTTGCCCTGGCGCCCGCCCACGCTGGCGACACCACCGCCGCCTCGCAGATGCAGCGCTGGAGCGATGTTTCCGGCCAGTCGGTCAACGCCGAGCGCGGCCGCGTTTTTTTCACCAGTCGCCATGGGGGTGAATGGTCGTGCGCCTCGTGCCATGGCAATCCGCCCACCACGTCCACCCGCCATGCCAGCACGGGCAAGACCATCACTCCCCTGGCGCCTGCGTTCAACCCCGAGCGCTTTACGGACACCGCCAAGGTGGACAAATGGTTTCGCCGCAACTGCAACGATGTGCTCAAGCGCGAATGCACCCCTGTCGAAAAGGCCGATGTGCTGGCCTGGCTGCTGCAGTTCGATGCCAAAAATCCCCCCCCAACCACCAAGGGCGCACCATGAGCCACACCGCAACCACCACGGCCCGAGCTCGGTTCGGGCGCAGAGTTCGCCCATCCGCCGCATGGCTGGCGCTGGCCTGCGCACTGCCCGTTGCCTGGGCCGACAGCCGCGAGATGCCCGCCAGCGCCATGCTGCCGGTCTACAAGCAGGAGTGCGCCGCCTGCCACATGGCCTACCCGCCCGGCATGCTGCCCGCCAGCTCGTGGAGCCGCATGATGCAGGGGCTGGACCAGCATTACGGCACCGACGCCTCGCTGGATGCGGCCATGGTGCGCCAGATCAGCACCTGGCTCGCGGCCCATGCCGGCACCTACAAGCGCGTGCGCGAGGCGCCGCCCCAAGACCGCATCACCCAATCCGCCTGGTTTGAGCGCAAGCACCGCGACGTGGAGCCGGGGGTGTGGAAGCGCGCCGCCGTGGGCAGCCGCGCCAACTGCATGGCCTGCCACACCCGCGCCGACCAAGGTGACTTTGACGACGACCGCGTCCGCATTCCGAAGTGAGAACCGCCATGACTTCTGACACCCTTTCTACCGCCTCGCCCTCTTCAGCTTCCGCACCGTCCTCAGCGCAAGCGCAAACGCAAACGCCCCGGCCTGCCACCCGCCGCGTGGTCGATGCCACCACGCGCATGCTGCACTGGCTGATGGCGCTGAGCTTCACGGCGGCCTATATCACCGCCGATGGCGAGCGCTGGAGACTGGTGCACGTCACGCTGGGCTACACGCTGGCGGGGCTGGTCGTGGCACGTCTGCTGTGGGGCCTGTTCGGGCCGCGCCAAGTGCGCATGTCGGTGCTGTGGCGCAAGCTGCAGGGGCTGCCGGCATGGTTGAAGTCCCTGGCCGCGGTGCGTTCACCCTCCGCTCTGCAGGCCACCTGGCGACCGGGGCAAAACCTGCTGATGGCACTGGCCGTGGCGCTGATCCTGGCGCTGGTGGTGCCGCTCACCCTCAGCGGCTACGCGGTGTGGGTCGAATGGGGCGGTGAATGGCTGGAGGAAGTGCACGAGTTCTTTGGCAACACCCTCTTGTTCGTGGTGCTGGCGCACATCGGGCTGATCGCCCTGTTGAGCGTTCTGCGCCGTAAAAACCAGGCACTGCCCATGCTGACAGGCCGCGTGCAGGGCCCCGGGCCCAATCTGGCCCAGCGCAACCATGGCTGGCTCGCCGCCGCCGTACTGGCCTGCGTGCTCGCATTCTGGACGTGGCAGTGGAACACTGCGCCCGAGCTGCCCGCCGCCGATGCCGCACGCTGGAGCGAGAATCACCATGATGATGACGACGACTGACTGAAAGCACCCTCCATGCGCATCCTGCTGGCCGAAGACGACGAACTGCTGGGCTCGGGCATCCGCGCCGGCCTGGCGCAAAACGGCTTCCAGGTGGACTGGGTGCGCGATGGCGTGGCGGCCGAGCGCGAGCTGGCCACCGGCGCCTACCAGGCGGCCGTGCTGGACCTGGGCCTGCCGAGGCAGGACGGCATGGAGGTGCTGCGCCAGGTGCGCGCACGGCGCAACACCACGCCCGTGCTGGTGCTGACGGCCCGCGACGCCGTGCCCGCGCGCATCGCCGGGCTGGACGCGGGCGCTGACGACTACCTGATCAAACCCATCGACCTGCACGAGCTGGCCGCCCGCCTGCGCGCCCTGGTGCGGCGCGCGCACGGCCAAAGCGAAACCCGGCTGGTCGCTGGCAACGTGGCGCTGGACCCGGCCGCCCACCAGGTGCTGGTGGATGGCCAACCCGTGGAGCTGTCCAACCGCGAATACGACCTGCTGCACGCGCTGCTGCTGAACGCCGGGCGTGTGCTCAGCCGCGAACAGCTGGAGCAGCGCCTGTACCAGTGGGGCAGCGAAATCAACAGCAACGCCGTCGAGGTGCACATCTACCACCTGCGGCGCAAGCTGGGCGCGGCCCTGATCGAGACCGTGCGCGGCGTGGGCTACCGCATCGCACGGGAGCCGGCATGAGCAGCGCTGCCGCCCCCCGCACGCCACGCTCGCTGCAGACCCGGCTGCTGACCACGGTGCTGGCGCTGGTGCTGGTGGCCTGGGGCGTGGCCGCAGCGCTGGCCTGGCACGAAACCGACGAGGAAGTCAGCGACCTGCTCGACGCCCATCTGGCGCAGACCGCCGCCCTGCTGCGCCTGCAACCCCTCGATGAACTGGACGAAGACCGCCTGAACGAAGCGCCCGAGCTGGATAAGCACCAGCCGCGCGTGGTGTTCCAGCTGTGGCACGAAGACCAGCTGCTGGCCCGCTCGGCCAGCGCGCCGCAGGAGCCGCTGACGCAGCGGCGCAAGCGGGGCTTTGCGGACAGCCAGGTGGATGGCAAGGCCTGGCGCGTGTTCGTCACCCAGGGGCGAGAAAGCGATGTACGCATTGTGGTGGGCGAGCTGCAATCGGTGCGCCGCGAGATCGTGCAGGCCAGCCTGACCAGCATCCTCAAGCCGATGCTGTGGGCCATACCATTGCTGGCACTGGGCATCTGGTGGGCGGTGCGTGGCTCGGTGCGGCCGCTGGGGCGGCTCGGAAACGCCGTGGCCGCGCGCCAGCCGCAGTCGCTCGAATCCTTGTCCACCGCAGGCGTACCGCCCGAGGTGCTGCCGCTGGTCACGGCGCTGAACGAGCTGTTCGAGCGCATGGCCCGGCTGCTGGCCACAGAGCAGCAATTCACCGCCGACGCAGCGCATGAGCTGCGCACCCCCATTGCCGGCATCCGCATGCAGGCCCAGGTGGCGCAAGGCGCCACCAATACGCAAGAGCGCGCCACGGCACTGCAGGCCACGGTGCAAGGCTGCGACCGTGCCACCCGGCTGGTGGAACAACTGCTGCAACTGGCCCGGCTCGACGCCGAAGCCACCCCCGACAGCGGGAGCAGCGCGCCGCTGGCCGACGTGGCGCGCCAGGTGGCCGCCGATCTGCAGGCCACGGCAGAGCGCCGGCAGCAGCGCATCGTGCTGCGCGAGCCGATGGCGCCCAGCGTGCACATCCCGTTGCCCGAGCCTCTGGCGCGCGTACTGCTGCGCAACCTGCTGGACAACGCCTTGCGCTACAGCCCGGAGGGTGCCGAGGTGCAGCTGCAGATAAACGAGCTGGGCGATGGCCACGCGCAATTGAGCGTGGAAGACAGCGGCCCCGGCCTCACACCCGAAGAACAAGCGCGCCTGGGAGAACGGTTTTTTCGCGTGCTGGGCACCGGCCAGAGCGGCAGCGGCCTGGGCTGGTCCATCATCCAGCGCATTGCGCGCCTGCACCATTTGCAGGTGGGCACAGACCGCAGCCCGGGGCTGGGCGGGCTGCGCGTCACGGTGCACTGGAAGCCTTAGCCCGGCATTCTCCGCAGCCACATCGCACCAAAATTACTCCATTTTTAATAGCTGCCAGCGCTTGTTAAATAAGCGCTAGAGCCACTTTTCATCAATATTTCAGTCGCCACCACGCCCCAAGGCCTGCGCGGCCCGTGCCAGCTGGGTGATGCGCGCCCAGTCGCCAGCACGCACCGCATCGGCGGGCGTGAGCCACGAACCGCCCACGCAGCGCACGTTGGGCAGCGCCAGGTAGTTGGGGGCGGTGATCGGGGTGATACCCCCCGTGGGGCAAAAGCTCACCTGGCCAAACGGGCTGGCCCAGGCCTTGAGCAGCGGGATGCCGCCCACGGCCTCGGCCGGAAACAGCTTGAGGAACGAGAAACCGTCGGCCAGCGCCGCCATGATCTCGCTGGCCGTGGCCACGCCGGGCAGCAGGGGCAGGTTCAGGCCCTGGCAGGCTCGGCCCACTTCGGACGTGTAACCCGGGCTCACGGCAAAGCGGGCACCCGCCTCGCTGGCACGGCGGGCATCGTCGGCATGGAGCACCGTGCCCACGCCCACCACAGCCTCGGGCAGCTGGCGGGCAATGGCTTCGATGGCCGGCAGAGCCACCGGCGTGCGCAAGGTCACCTCCAGCACTTTCACACCACCGGCCAGCAGCGCCTCGGCCAGGGGCAGCGCGTCGGCCACGCGGTCGATCACGATCACCGGGATGACGGGGCCATGGCTGGCGATATCAAGCGGGTTCATAAGTGTTGTGTTCCTGAGGACTGGGTGCCGCGCACGGCGGTTGAAACGGTCGCGATGCAAAGCCAGGGCCACCGTGGAACTGGCTTTGCCAGGCCAGTGGTGGCGTCCCCCCGGGGGGATGACGCGAAGCGGCTCAGGGGGCCAGCCTTTACATCCATGTGCAGGCTCCTTGTTCTGCACCGCCTGCATGGCGGCGAAAGTTGGCGAATAGCTCGCGGCCAAAGCCGGTGGCGGCGGGGGCGTTGTACGGCGCGGGCGTGCGGGCGGCCCACTCGGCTTCATCCACCAGCACATCCAGCGTGCCGGCCACGGCATCCACGCGCACGATGTCACCGTCGCGCACCTTGGCCAGCGGGCCACCGGCCAGCGCCTCGGGCGTGACATGGATGGCAGCGGGCACCCTGCCCGAGGCCCCGCTCATGCGCCCGTCGGTCACCAGCGCCACCTTGAAGCCCTGGTTTTGCAGCACGGCCAACGGCGGGGTGAGCTTGTGCAGCTCGGGCATGCCATTGGCCTGCGGGCCCTGAAAGCGCACCACGGCCACCATGTCCTGCTGCACCTCGCCTGCGCTGAAGGCGGCGAGCAAGGCCTCTTGCGAATCAAACACACGCGCAGGCGCTTCGATGATGTGGCGGTCTTCGGGCACGGCAGACACCTTGATCACCGCACGGCCCAGGCGCCCTTGCAGCAAGCGCAGCCCGCCGGTGGGCGAGAACGGCAGAGTCACGGGGCGCAGCACGGTTTCGTCGCCCGAAACCGCCGGGGCCCCCTGCCCGCCTGCGGCAATGCCACCCGCGTTCACGCTCATCACATCGGGGTGCATGAGGCCGCCAGACAACAGCTCGCGCAGAACCCACGCAGGGCCGCCTGCCGCCTGGAACTGGTTCACATCGGCATCGCCATTGGGGTACACGCGGGCCAGCAGCGGCACAGCAGACGACAGCTCATCAAAGTCGGACCAGTCAATCAGAATGCCCGCACTGCGCGCAACGGCCACCCAGTGGATGAGGTGGTTGGTGGAACCGCCCGTGGCCAGCAGCGCCACCATGGCATTGACGATGCAGCGCTCGTCCACCAGCCGCCCGATGGGTGTGAACCGCTGGCCGCGTTTGCCGATGTCCAGCACCGTGCGCAGGGCCTGGCGCGTGAAGGCTTCGCGCTCTTCGGTGCCCGGTGGCGCAAAGGCCGCGCCGGGCACATGCAGGCCCATGGCTTCGAGCAGCATCTGGTTGCTGTTGGCCGTGCCGTAAAACGTGCAGGTGCCGGGGCTGTGGTACGAGGCCGTTTCGGCCTGGAGCAAATCTTCGCGCCCCACCAAGCCCTGGGCGTACTGCTCACGCACCTTGGCCTTGTCCTTGTTGGGCAGCCCGGTACCCATGGGCCCGGCAGGCACAAACACGCAGGGCAAATGTCCGTAGTGCAACGCGCCAATCAAAAGGCCCGGCACGATCTTGTCGCACACACCCAGCAGCAGTGCGCCATCAAAAACATCATGGGACAGCGCTACCGCAGTGGCCATGGCAATGGCATCGCGCGAGAACAGCGACAGCTCCATGCCGGGCGTGCCCTGCGTGACGCCGTCGCACATGGCGGGCACGCCGCCAGCCACCTGCACCGTGGCCTGGTGGCGGGCCGCTTCGTCGCGCAGGATGGCGGGATAGCTCTGGTAGGGCTGATGGGCCGACAACATGTCGTTGTAGGCCGTCACAACGCCGATGTTGGGGGCCTTTTCAACCGTGACCCGGAACTTGTCGGCGCCCGGCAATGCGGCGAAGGCATGGGCCAGATTGGCGCAGCCCATGCGGTCTTGGGAGGGTTCGCGGTGGATCATGGAATCCACGCCGACAAGATAGGCGGCGCGGGTGCCTGCGCTGCGCTGGGTGATGCGAGCCGTCACGCGCGCTACAACTGAATGCATGGGATGCTCCATCCGGATATCGACCTAGAATGTAATTTGATAACACCTCCGGATCAAGCAATGCCCTTGCAAGCACTCCCGTTGCCACCCTCTGAGCTGGGTGAGTCACCGTTCTGGCATCCACTGGAGAAGCGGCTGTATTGGTGCGACATTGCAGGCTTGTCGGTGAATGCATGGGAGCCCGGCACCGGTCGCACCTGGCAATGGAAGACGCCGTCCGAGCCCGGATGCTGCGCCCCGTCGGAGGATGGAAAAATAGTAATCGGGTTACGCGATGGTTTTTACAGCCTGACCACCTCCACAGGTGCATTGGCTTGCCTGGCCACCCTGCCGGCCGATGCGCACAACACCCGGCTGCTGCGCCTGAACGACGGCAAATGCGACACCCGCGGGCGGTTCTGGGCCGGCTCCATGATCACCCCGCGTACGCAACCCGATGCCGCCTTGTGGCGCCTGGACTGCACCACAGGCCGCTGCGCCATCGACCGCATGGCGGGCGACAACTTCACGGCCAATGGCCTCGCCTTCAGCCCCGACAACCGCTGGATGTATTGGTCCAACACCCCCGAACACCGTATTGACCGCTTTGCGTTCAACGCCGCCACAGGCAGCATCCGTGATCGGCAACCCTGGGCCCGCTTCGCCCCCAAGGTGGTCGGTGAGCCCTATGGTGGCCGCCCCGACGGCGCCAGCGTGGACGTAGACGGCAACTATTGGGTGGCCATGTACGAAGGGGCCAGCATTGTGCAGCTGTCGCCTTCGGGCGATGTGCTGCAGCGCATCCCCACGCCCGTGCAATGCCCCACCATGGTGTGCTTTGGCGACGATGACCTGCGCACGCTCTATGTCACCTCGGCGCGTGCCGGGCGGCCCGTCAGCGAATGCGAGGCGGCGATTCCGGCGGGCTCGCTGCTGCGCATGCGGGTAGACACTCCGGGTCTGCCGGTGAACTTTTTTCGACCCTGCTGAGGGGACGCCGGTCTCAGCCCCGCAGGCGGTTCAGCAAGCCTGCCGTGGAGGCATCCAGCCCCGAGGCATCGCCGCTGGCCAGGCGCTGGAGCAAGTCGCGCGCCAGCACCTTGCCCAGCTCCACGCCCCACTGGTCGAAGCTGTTGATGCCCCACAGGGCGCCGCTGACAAACACCCGATGCTCCTGCAAGGCAATGAGCGCCCCCAGCGACTCGGGCGTGAGGGACTCCAGCAGCAAAAAGGTGCTGGGCCGGTTGCCCGGAAAATGCCGGTGCCCATCGTCGCTGGCCTTGCCCACCATCAGCGCTTGCGCTTGCGCCAGGGCGTTGGCCAGCACCTGCCCATGGTGACCCACCAGAGCGTGCGATGGTTTGCGCACGGCCACGATTTCCAGCGGCAGCACATCCGAGCCCTGGTGCAGCATCTGAAAAAACGCATGCTGCCCGTTGGTTCCCGGCTCGCCCCAGACAACCGGCGAGGTGGCATAAACCAGGGCCTCGCCACTGGTGGCCACGCGCTTGCCGTTGCTTTCCATTTCGAGCTGCTGCAAGTAGGCCGCCCAGCGCCGCAGCCCGGCGTGATACGGCGCGACACAACGGCTGGTGAAGCCATGGAAATTGCGGTACCAGACATCCAGCACGCCCAACCGTACGGGCAGGTTCACCTCCAGCGGCGCCGTGCGAAAGTGCTCGTCCATGGCATGCCCGCCGGCCAGCAACCCCCGAAAACCAGCAGCACCAACTGATATGGCCAGCGGCAGGCCAATGGACGACCACAAGGAATAGCGCCCGCCCACCCAGTCCCAGAAACCAAACGTGGTGGTGATGCCCAGGGCTTTCGCCGCATCGACCTGCGTGGTGAGCGCCACAAAATGGCGCGCCACATCCGTG
>ERZ1023681.101-NODE-101-length-10202-cov-8.38514_pt1 | contig 10202 bp, 4 predicted proteins | sample MGYA00520878_ERZ1023681 | MGnify/ENA primary metagenome ERZ1023681 (study PRJEB33180, sample SAMEA4044475) | wastewater metagenome | place: Denmark | collected 2016-04-29 | study: EMG produced TPA metagenomics assembly of the PRJEB13832 data set (Local surveillance... | reverse complement strand
CTGCAGGCACAGGGTGGGGGCACGCGCGGAGGCGGGGGTACGGTCCATGGGCAGGGCCCGCGTGTCGGCGCCCAGCGCCATCGGGTGCGCGGCATGGGACGACAAGGCGCCGCCCATGTCGGGCAGGCCTTTCTTGCGCACCTGTTGCAGACCCCAGCCCTTGGCATTGCCCTTGCGATAGGCCGGAAAGATGTTTGGGTAAGTGCTCCATTCAAAAACACCGGTGTCGATCACGGCGCCGCCCAGCGCATCGCCCTGCCCACCGATGCTCTTGGTGAGCGAATGCACCACCAGCCCCGCTCCCACCGTGCCCGGACGAAACAGATACGGCGAGGCCACCGTGTTGTCCACCACATAGAGAAGCCCGCGCTCTTTGCACAGTGCGCCAATGCCTTCGAGGTCGGGCATCTGCGTGCCGGGGTTGGCGATGGTTTCGACAAACACCATGCGCGTGTGCGGCCGCACGGCGGCAGCCACCTGCGCGGCATCCGTCACGTCCACCGTGGTGACCTCGATGCCCAGGTCGGCCAGGGTGCCAAACACGCTGTTGGTGTTGCCAAACACGAACTTGCTGGCCACCAGATGGTCCCCCGCCTTGAGCAGCGTAAGAAAAATGGCGCAGATGCCTGCCATGCCGGTGGAAAAGACGATGGCGCCCTGCCCCTGCTCCATCTGCGTGAGCTTGGCCTCCAGCGCCGCCGTGGTGGGCGTGCCTTGGCGGGCATAGTTGAAGCCGCCCTTGGCGGTGCCCTGGAACACGGCAATGAGGTCTTCCACCTTGTCAAAGCCGTACTGCACCGAGGTGTGAACAGGCTGGTGAATGGCGCCATGCTCGGCACCGCCCCGCCGGTCGGCATGCACGATCTGGGTGGTGAAATGGGGGTTCTGCGGTGTCGTCATAAAAGGTTGCGGATGATTGTCAGCTTGCAATGGGCGCTGTAGCGTGAAACCGGCGCGCCCCAAATGCCAGCGCACCCGTGGAACTGGCTTTGCCAGGCCACTGGGTGCGTCCCCCTCGGGGGGAAGGCGCGCAGCGCCTCAGGGGGGTCAGCGTTCAGGCGCGATGTGCTCGGCGTAATCGTACAGGGCGCCCAGAATCTCCTGGGTGCGGTCGTCGTCGGCGGTTTCCGAGATCTGGTCGATCTCGGTGAACAACTGCTCCACGGTGCGCGCCCCGCCCGCACCGTCGAACAGGCAGGCGGCGCGGTGCGCCTCCCAGCGCTCGGCCTCTTCGGGCGACAGGGTGTCGGGGAAGTTGCGGGCCCGGTAGCGCCACACCAGCTCGGCCAGGCGCGGGTCATCAAAGCCCGTGCGCGCGGTGGCCAGTTTCGCCCCTGACAGGGTACGCAAGTCGTTCAGGTGGCGGCGGTCGCTGTTGCCCACAAATCCGCCATACAGGTCCTGGTCCACATCGGGGGCGGGCTCGGCCGGGCGGGCAAACACGGCGGGCCAGATGCCGCTCATGTCCGGCAAGGTCCGCGCCATGTCGGCATGCTGCGCCGCCTGGGCCAGATCCATGCCCCAGCGCTGCGCCAGCGCAGGGGTGAGCGTGTTCACATTGCCCACCACCATCGGTGATTTGTTCAGGTGGATGGTCTTGATGGGCAGGCGCGTGGTGCCCTCGGGCAGGTCGGCCGCCCTGGAGAACATGCGCAAGCGGATCTCGTCAGCCCCCAGCGTGGCCAGTTCGCGCGGGTCATGGGCGAGGTCCCAGGCAATCACCTCGTTCTTGTTGGTGGGATGGCTGGCCAGCGGCCACATCACCGCGAGGCAACCGCGCTCGGCAGGGAACATGCCCGACACATGCAAAAACGGCCGTGCCGTGAGGGCCGTTGCCGGCAGGCGCAACTCGGCGGCCACGCGGTCTTTCTTGTGCAGCGACAGGGCAAAGTCAAACAGCTTGGGGTTGTGCTGGCGGATCAGCCGCGCCAGCGCAATGGTGGCGCGCACGTCCGACAGCGCATCGTGCGCGGCCTCGTGCACCAGGCCGTTGGCTTTGGACAGATGCTCCAGCTTGAAGCTGGGCGTGCCGTCTTCCTTTTTGGGCCAGGCAATGCCGTCCGGCCGCAGCGCATAGGTCATGCGCACCACGTCCAGCAGATCCCACCGGCCGCACTGGTTTTGCCACTCGCGCGCGTAGGGGTCGATGAGGTTGCGCCAGAACATGAAGCGCGTGATCTCGTCATCAAACCGGATGGTGTTGTAGCCCACGCCAATGGTGCCCGGCTGCGCAAATTCGGCCTCGATGCGATTGGCAAAATCGTGCTCGGGCACGCCCTTTTCCAGACACAGCTGCGGCGTGATGCCGGTGATGAGGCAAGACTGCGGGTCTGGCAGATAGTCGTTGGCCGGCTGACAGTAAAGCATCAGCGGATCGCCGATTTCGTTCAGTGCGGCGTCGGTGCGGATGGCCGCAAACTGCGCCGGCCGGTCGCGCCGGGTGTTGGCACCGAAGGTTTCGTAGTCGTGCCAGAGAAAGGTGTGGGGGGCCATGGTCTAGGGGCAAACAAGGGCGAAGGGCCAACTGTAACCGGGTTTAGAGGCTATTTTTGCCCCTAGCGCATACAGATAAAGCGCGAACAGCTATCAAAATAGTAGTGAAAGTGGGTCCAGAGGATTGCCACCACATCACGCCGTGATACACCTGCAACGCTGCACCCGCGCTGCTGCACGGGACAATGGCGCATGCACAGCACCCCAAACGCCCCCTCCAGCTCCTCTCGCCACCGCACTCCCCTCGTTGCGCCACTCTCGCTTGCCACACTGGTGGCGGCCATGGCCCTGGCAGGTTGCGCCTCGGCGCCGGCTTCCGAAAGCCTCCCCGACAGGCTGGCAAAGCCGCAGCCAACGGCCTTGGCGCCTGCGGCCAACAGTGCGCAGGTCTCCGCGCCAGTTGACACGGCTTCCGAAGTACCCCCTGAAGAAGGATTCGACGCCTGGCGCACCACGTTTTCCAGACAAGCCCTAGCGGCGGGTATTGAGCCCCAAACCGTGCGCGAAGTGCTGGGCAGCGCGCAATGGCAACCTCGCGTGGTGGAGCTGGACCGTGCCCAGCCCGAATTCACCCGCACGCCCTGGGCCTACCTGGACAGCGCCGTGTCGCCGCAGCGCATTGCACAGGGCCAGGCCATGCGGGCGCAGCACCACGCCGCACTGGACGCTGCCGCCACTCGCCACGGGGTACCCGCCGCAGTGATCACGGCCATCTGGGGCATGGAGAGCAACTACGGCAGCAACTTTGGTACCTACCGCGCGGTGGACGCGCTTGCCACGCTGGCTTACGACGGGCGCCGCCGCGCCTGGGCGCAAGCCGAGCTGCTGGCCGCGCTGCGCATCGTGGACCAGGGCGACATCCCGGCCGATCGCATGGTCGGCTCCTGGGCGGGCGCCATGGGGCACACGCAGTTTCTGCCCTCGGTGTTTCTGGCCTACGCCGTGGATGCCGACGGCGACGGCCATCGTGACATCTGGGGCAGCATTGCCGATGTCACGGCGTCCACGGCCCATTTTCTGGCGCGCATGGGCTGGAAAAGCGGCCAGACCTGGGGCGTCGAAGTGCAACTGCCCGCCGGGTTTGACTACGCACGCGCCGAAATCAGCACCCGCCAGAACAGCGCAGCATGGGCGGCAGAAGGCGTTCGCACGCTGGACGGGCAACCCCTGCCCGAGGTGGGTGCGGCCTCCATCATCACGCCCGCAGGCGCACGCGGCCCAGCGTTTTTGGTGGGCACCAATTTCCGCACCATCCTGCGGTACAACAACTCCGTCAACTACGCGCTGGGCGTGGGCCTTCTGGCACGCCAGATCGACGGTGGCCCACCCGTTGCCACGGCGTGGCCCCGCGACATCGCCCCCCTGAATCGCGACCAGCTGCGCCAGCTGCAGGAGGCACTCAATGCAAAGGGTTTTGACGCGGGTGTGCCAGACGGCGTGATGGGCCCGGCAACACGCGCAGGCCTGCGCCGTTTTCAGCAGAGCATCGGCACCGTGGCCGACGGATATCCCACGCACGCGCTGCTTGAGCGGCTACAGGCACCCCGGTAAACAGCGCGCCGCGCACAGGCACGGCACCGGGTCAGAGCGCTCTGCCACCATGCAAAAAGCCCGCGGCTTGCGCCACGGGCTTTGGGGTGGGTGCCTCGCGATGGGGGCACACCGGCTGCGAGCGGGGTCGTAGCGCAATCAGTCGGCGGTGGCCTCTTCGGGTTCAGCGGGCTCCGACTTGGCCGAGCGCTCTTTCTTGGGCAGCGGCTGGATGTCCAGCATCACTTCAGACGTTTCCACGCCCTTGTCGTCCGTCTTGACCTCGATGTCCACGGTCAGGCGGCCGCCATCCTGCAAGCGGCCAAACAGCAGCTCATCGGCCAGGGCGCGGCGAATGGTGTCCTGGATCAGGCGCTGCATCGGGCGGGCGCCCATCAGCGGATCAAAGCCCTTCTTGGCCAGGTGCTTGCGCAGCGTGTCGGTGAAGGTGACCTCCACCTTCTTCTCGGCCAACTGGGTTTCGAGCTGCAGCAGGAACTTGTCCACCACGCGCAGGATGATCTGCTCGTCAAGCGCCTTGAAGTTGACGATGGCGTCCAGCCGGTTGCGGAACTCGGGCGTGAACAGGCGCTTGATGTCGCCCATTTCGTCGCCCGCCTGGCGCGGGTTGGTGAAGCCAATGGTCGCCTTGTTCATGGTCTCGGCGCCCGCGTTCGTGGTCATGATGATGAGCACGTTGCGGAAGTCGGCCTTGCGCCCGTTGTTGTCGGTCAGCGTGCCGTGGTCCATCACCTGCAGCAGCACGTTGAAGATGTCCGGGTGCGCCTTCTCGATTTCATCGAGCAGCAGCACGGCGTGCGGCTTCTTGGTGATGGCTTCGGTGAGCAGGCCGCCCTGGTCGAACCCCACATAGCCCGGAGGTGCGCCAATCAGGCGGCTCACGGCATGGCGCTCCATGTACTCCGACATGTCAAAGCGGATCAGTTCGATGCCCATGATGTAGGCCAGCTGCTTGGCCGCCTCGGTCTTGCCGACGCCGGTGGGGCCGCTGAACAGGAACGAGCCGATCGGCTTGTCGCCCTTGCCCAGACCCGAGCGCGCCATCTTGACCGCGCTGGCCAGCACTTCCAGGGCTTTGTCCTGACCGAACACGACGCTTTTCAGGTCGCGCTCCAGCGTCTGCAGCTTGCCACGGTCGTCGTTGCTGACGTTGGCGGGAGGAATGCGCGCGATCTTGGCCACGATCTCTTCGATCTCGGCCTTGCCGATGGTCTTTTTGCGCTTGCTCGGCACCATGATGCGCTGGGCCGCACCGGCTTCATCGATCACGTCGATGGCCTTGTCGGGCAGGTGGCGGTCGTTGATGTACTTGGCGCTCAGCTCGGCCGCAGCCTGCAGGGCCGCTGCGGCGTATTTCACGCTGTGGTGCTCTTCAAAGCGCGACTTCAGGCCCTTCAGGATGTCGATGGTTTCGGCTACCGTGGGCTCGACCACATCCACCTTCTGAAAGCGGCGCGACAACGCGGCGTCTTTCTCAAAGATGCCACGGTATTCCGTGAAGGTGGTGGCGCCAATGCACTTGAGCTGGCCGCTGGAAAGCGCCGGCTTGAGCAGGTTGGACGCATCCAGCGTGCCGCCCGACGCAGCGCCGGCACCGATCAGGGTGTGGATCTCGTCGATGAACAGAATGGCATTGGGCTTGTCCTTGAGCGACTTGAGCACGCCCTTGAGGCGCTGCTCAAAATCGCCGCGGTACTTGGTGCCCGCCAGCAGCGCGCCCATGTCGAGCGAATACACCACGGCCTCGGCCAGAATTTCAGGCACGTCGTTTTGCGTGATGCGCCAGGCCAAGCCCTCGGCAATCGCCGTCTTGCCCACGCCGGCCTCGCCCACCAGCAGCGGGTTGTTCTTGCGGCGGCGGCACAGGATCTGGATCGTGCGCTCTACCTCGTAGTGGCGGCCAATCAGCGGGTCGATCTTGCCTTCCTTGGCGAGCTGGTTCAGGTTCTGGGTGAACTGCTCCAGCGGAGACGCTTTCTCACTGCGCTCCGAACCGCCGCCCTCCTCGCCTTCGGCCTGGTTCTCGGCCTTGGCGGGCTCTGGCGGCTCGCCCTTTTTGATGCCGTGGGCAATGAAATTGACCACGTCCAGGCGCGTTACGCCCTGCTGGTGCAGGTAGTACACGGCGTGCGAGTCTTTTTCGCCAAAGATGGCCACGAGCACGTTGGCACCGTTGACCTCTTTCTTGCCGTTGCCGGTGGACTGCACATGCATGATGGCGCGCTGGATCACCCGCTGGAAACCCAGTGTGGGCTGGGTGTCCACTTCGTCCGATCCGGCAACCTGCGGCGTGTTGTCTTTGATGAAGTTCGACAACGATGACCGCAAATCATCGATATTGGCCGAACATGCACGCAGCACCTCGGCTGCGCTGGGGTTATCGAGCAGTGCAAGCAACAGATGCTCCACGGTGATGAACTCGTGGCGCTGCTGGCGGGCCTCAACAAAGGCCATGTGCAAGCTGACTTCCAGTTCCTGGGCAATCATGTGAACTCCTTTGTGCTTGCGTGGAAGAGATAACTGTAGATCGGGACGAGAAACCTGTTATTCAACAGGCTCACTGACGCATTGCAGCGGGTGGCCGGCCTTGAGCGCGGCCTCCAGCACCTGGTCGACCTTGGTGGCAGCCACATCGCGTGAATACACGCCGCAGACGCCTTTGCCGTCGAGGTGTATCTTCAGCATGATCTGGGTGGCCTGCTCGCGGTCTTTGCTGAAAAACTCCTGCAGCACCACGATGACGAACTCCATGGGGGTGTAGTCGTCATTGAGCATGACCACCTGGTACATCTGCGGCGGCCGGGTCTTTTGCACGCGTCTTTCGAGCACGACCGAACCGCCATCATCCTTCGCTGGCCGGGTAACGGGCAGCGCGACGGGGGGAGAAGGTGGTTTTGTTGCCATGAATTTCATTCTAGCGACCCGGGAGCATCGCTGCCGACAGTGATATCTGATGACGGCCGGGTGTTTTTCAACCACGTCCGGAGTGCCCACCAAAAAATGCCGGGGTCACTCATAGATCACAACGGCCGAGCCCGTGCCCACCTGTGCGCTCCAGGCTGCCAGTGCCGCGTCCGTGGGATAAAACCGGCTGGCATCGCCCAGTTGCAGTTCGGCCACCGCGGCGCCCTGCTCTGCGACACAGCGCACGCCCATGCGCACGCGCAGTCCATGCAGCACAGTGCCCTGCTCCGACTCTTCACGGCAGGGCGGAAACTCCTGCACCAGACGTGGCACTTCGGGGGATTTGTCCCCCACCACCACATGGAGGTATTTGCCAAACCGTGCGCGTGCACCGGCCATATCCCAAACCTGCTGAACCTTCACGCGCAGCCCCCCGCTGAAATGGTCCAGCTGCAGGCGCCCCATCATCACCACAAACTCGTCTTCCTTGAGCTGGTTGCGGTAGGTATTGAGCAGGGCTTCGTCGGCCGATGCCTCGATCACGCCCGACTTATCGTCCAGCCGGAACAAGCCCAGCTTGCCCCGCTGGCCGTTGATCACCCGGAAATCGCTGACGATGCCCGCAAGAATCTGGGGCTCGCGGCTGTCCAGCAATTCGTCGATCTGGGTGCGAACAAAGCGACGCACCTCTTGCGCCACCTCGTCGAAAAGATGGCCCGACAGATAAAAACCCACGGCCGTTTTTTCCTGGGTGAGGCGCTCCTTGATGCCCCAGGGAACCGCGTCCACCAGGTCAGGCTCCTGCGTGCTCGATCCGTGGGCGTCGTCGCCCATCATGTCGAACAGCCCACCCTGGTTGACATTGGCCAGCGTGGCCGCGGCAAAGTCAAAGGCTCGGTCAATTGACGCGACCATGGCAGCACGATTGAGGTTGAGTGAATCAAAGGCCCCCGCCTTGATGAGCGCTTCGACCGTGCGTTTGTTCAGGCGCGCCTTGTCCACCCGCACGCAAAAATCAAACAGACTCTTGAACGGACCCGTGGTGGAGCCCTGCGGCCCCTGGCCCCGCCCCTCACGGGCCGCAACGATGGCATCGATGGCATGCTGGCCCGTGCCCTTGACCGCCCCAAGACCGTAGCGAATGACTTTGTCGGTCACTGGTTCGAAACGGTAAGTGCCGCGGTTGACATCCGGTGGCTCAAAGGTCAGTCCGAAATTCTTTTGCGCATCTTCAAACAGAACCTTGAGCTTGTCGGTGTCATCCATTTCCACCGTCATGTTGGCGCAGAAGAACTCGGCCGTGTAATGCACCTTGAGCCAGCCGGTGTGGTAGGCCAGCAGCGAATAGGCAGCCGCGTGCGACTTGTTGAAACCGTAGCCCGCGAACTTCTCCATCAGGTCGAACACCTCGTCGGCCTTCTGCTCACTGATGTTCTTTTCTGCAGCCCCCTTGCGGAAGATGGCGCGGTGCTCGGCCATTTCCTCGGCCTTTTTCTTGCCCATGGCCCGGCGCAGCATGTCGGCGCCACCGAGCGAGTAGCCCCCCAGCACCTGGGCGGTCTGCATCACCTGCTCCTGGTACACCATGATCCCGTAGGTCTCTGACAGCACCTTTTCGACCAGCGGATGGGGATACTCCACCACTTCCTTGCCGTGTTTGCGGTTCACAAAGCTCGGTATCAGATCCATCGGGCCCGGACGGTACAAGGCATTCAGCGCAATGAGGTCTTCCAGGCGGCTGGGCCTGGCTTCGCGCAGCATGCCCTGCATGCCGCGGCTTTCAAACTGGAACACCGCCTCGGTCTTGCCATCGGAAAAGAGCTTGTAGGTGGGCCCATCGTCAAGGGGAATGGTCTCGAAGCTGAAGTTCTCCTGCCCCTTGTGGCGCTTCATGATGAATTCGCGCGCAATCTCCAGAATGGTGAGTGTCGCCAGCCCCAGAAAGTCGAACTTCACCAGGCCGATGGCCTCCACGTCATCCTTGTCGTACTGGCTCACGGCCGCCTCACTGCCCGGCTGCTGGTACAGCGGACAGAAATCGGTGAGCTTGCCCGGCGCAATCAGCACCCCACCGGCGTGCATGCCGATGTTGCGCGTCAAACCCTCGAGCTTTTGCGCCATCTCGATGACGGTCTTGACGTCTTCTTCCTTTTGCACCCGCTCCGCCAGCAGCGGCTCCAGTTCGAGCGCGTAGTTGTTCTTGTCGCCCTCTTTCTTGGGGTCAGGTGGGTAGGCCAGCGTATAGGACTGCCCCGGCTTGTTGGGCACCAGCTTGGAAATGCCATCACAAAAGGTGTAGCTCATGTCCATCACCCGGCCCACGTCACGAATGGCGGCCTTGGCGGCCATGGTGCCGAAGGTGGCGATCTGGCTTACCGCATCCTTGCCGTATTTGTCCTTCACGTAGTCGATCACGCGGTCGCGGTTCGCCTGACAAAAGTCAATGTCGAAGTCGGGCATCGACACACGCTCGGGATTCAAAAACCGTTCGAACAGCAGGTTGTATTCAAGCGGATCCAGATCGGTGATCTTGAGCGCATAGGCCACCAGAGACCCCGCACCTGAGCCCCGGCCAGGCCCCACGGGGCAACCGTGGGTTTTGGCCCACTGAATAAAGTCGCCCACAATCAAAAAGTAGCCCGGGAACCCCATCTTGAGAATGGTGTTGAGCTCGAACTCGAGCCGTTCCACATAGCGCGGCCGCTGCGCATTGCGTTTGGCTTCGTCGGGGAATAGCAGCCTGAGGCGGTCTTCCAGCCCCTCAAACGAAACATGGCGGAAGTAATCCTCCACTGACAGCACCTGCCCGTTCACAGGTGGGATGGGAAAATTGGGCAATTGCGGCTTGCCCAGCACCAGGCTGATGTTGCAACGGCGGGCAATTTCCACCGAATTGGCCAGGGCGGCAGGCAGGTCTTCAAACAGCGCCTGCATTTGCGCCGACGACTTGAAATATTGTTCGCGCGTGAACTTGCGCACCCGCCGCTGGTTGCCCAGAATTTCGCCCTCGGAGATGCAGACCCGGGCCTCATGGGCCTCGTAATCGTCGGCGGTGGCGAACTGCACGGGATGCGTGGCGACCACCGGCAGATTGAGCCGAGCCGCCAGCTGCACTGCAGCCACGACATGGGCCTCGTCGTCGGCGCGTCCCGCCCGTTGCACATCCATATAAAAACGGTACGGGAAGATGACGGCCAGCCGGAGCGCCAGGTGCGACGCACCAGCGTCATCGCCTTTCATGAGCGCACGCCCCA
>ERZ1023681.99-NODE-99-length-10227-cov-10.3829_pt1 | contig 10227 bp, 8 predicted proteins | sample MGYA00520878_ERZ1023681 | MGnify/ENA primary metagenome ERZ1023681 (study PRJEB33180, sample SAMEA4044475) | wastewater metagenome | place: Denmark | collected 2016-04-29 | study: EMG produced TPA metagenomics assembly of the PRJEB13832 data set (Local surveillance of... | reverse complement strand
CGTCGTCCGCACCGCAAACCATTTGCAGCACTTCCCGCTGGGCAGAAACTTCACGCTTTAAACGCGAAGCCTTTGATTATTGCAAACCTAAAGCGCCAAGTCAAGCGCCCATCACATTTCTGGGCGCAAATATTGTGGCGCCAATGCCAAAAAAGCAGGCAACTGTGGGTCGCCGCCCAATTCTTCTCGCAGGATCTTTGCAACGGCAGGGGCCACCTCTAAGGCCAGGCGCGCATCCAGAAACAGCATGCGGGAGCGGCGAGCCAGCACGTCTTCGACGGTTCGGGCGTACTCAAAGCGCGCGGCAAACCGCACCATCGCCTCGGTCAACCCACCCCCCAGGGCAGTGGATGCCCCTGGCAAACCCGCTACTTGCGGAGCATCCGCCCCATAAGAATGCATGCCGGGCGCGTCGCTGATGCGGTGGCGCACGGCCTCGGTCGGGGTGCCCACCAGCGGCAGCTGGTTGGTTACGCCCGCAGCCTTGGGCTCCAAGGCACCCGTTTCAAAGCACTTTTGCAGGACGTCTTCGGCCATGGCCCGGTAGGTCGTCCACTTGCCCCCCGTCACGGTGACCAGGCCACTGCGGCTGGCCAGCACGGTGTGCTCCCGGCTGATGCTCTTGGTATTGCCTCCGTCGTCGTCTTGCGGCTTGACCAAGGGGCGCAGCCCCACCCAGATGCTGCGAATGTCTTCAGGCTTGGGCGCCCGTGTCAGGTAGCGGGCAGACTCGTTCAGGATGAAGGCGACTTCTTCCTTGAAGGGCAGAGGCTCGCGCACCACGTCCTGGCGGGGGCTGTCTGTGGTGCCCAAAATGAGTTTGCCCAGCCACGGAACCGCAAAAAGCACCCGCCCGTCTGCCGTCTTGGGCACCATCAGCGCATGGTCTGACGGCAAAAATTCCTTGTCCACCACGATGTGAACGCCCTGGCTGGGCGCCACGATGGGCTTGACGGGCTTGCCAATGGCTTCCCCGTCCATTTGGCGCAGGCCATCCACCCACACGCCCGTGGCATTCACCACGCAGCGCGCTTTGACCGTGAACGCGCGGCCAGACTCCACATCTTCACACTCGAACCCTGCCACCCGCCCCTCTTCGTGGACCAGCTTCTTGGCGGGGCAGTAGTTCACCAGCAGCGCGCCCCGGCTGGCCGCGGTGCGCGCCAGCGCCAGGGCCAAGCGAGCATCATCGAACTGGCCGTCCCAGTATTTCACGCCGCCTTTGAGTCCATCTTTGCGGGCCGTGGGCAGGCATTGCAGGGTGCGTTCGCGCCCCAGGAACTGCGTGGCACCCAGCCCGGCTTTGCCGGCCAGGGCGTCGTACATCATGAGGCCGATGCCGTAGAACGGCGTCTCCCAGAAACGGTAGGACGGCATCACAAACGGCAGGGGCTGCGCCAGGTGGGGCGCGTTACTCAGCAGCGTCGTGCGCTCGTGCAAGGCCTCGCGCACCAGGGAGATGTTGCCTTGCGCCAGGTAGCGCACGCCACCGTGCACCAGCTTGGTGGCGCGGGATGAGGTGCCCTTGGCAAAATCGTGCGAATCCACCAGCACCACACTGAAACCACGCGCCGCCGCATCCAGGGCCACCCCCAGGCCCGTGGCGCCCCCGCCGATCACGGCCAGGTCATACAAGTGCGGCTGGGCCAAGCGGTCCAGAAGTTCGGCACGCGGGGTGGGAAGGGGGGCTGAAACATTGGTCATGGGTGCTGATTGTCCATGGGAGGCCACAGTTTTTAAGGGTTAACCCTTGATTTTGTAACACCAGTGGCGGGCTTGGGTGACAAACCTTGCGCCAGCGCCAGGCGGGCGCAAGGTCAGAGAAGAAACAAAAAAGACAAAACCGTCCCGGGGGCTGCCCACCACCATCGCCCCAGGGAGGGCGGCAGGCACGGCCGCAGCCGCGCTCTGCCATCCAACGGCCCGCGCCTTAGCGCACCTTGCCAGCCTTCCAGGCGTCCAGCAGGGTCTGGTAGGCGATGGTTTCACCCTTTGGCTTTTCGTTGGCCAGCTTCTTCCAAGGGGCTTGCTTGTCGCTCAGCCACTTGTTGGGGTCTTCCTTCTTGTTCAGCTTGGGCGCGCACTTGGCCATGCCAGCGCGTTCCAGACGGGCCATCACCTGGTCCATCTCGTCAGCCAGTGTGTCCATGGCGCCTTGGGGGGTCTTTTCACCCGTCACGGCCTGGGCCACGTTCTTCCACCACAGCTGGGCCAGCTTGGGGTAATCAGGCACGTTGGTACCGGTGGGCGACCATGCCACGCGGGCGGGGCTGCGGTAGAACTCCACCAGACCACCCAGCTTGGGGGCTGCGTCGGTCATGGCCTTGCTCTGGATATCCGATTCGCGGATAGGGGTCAGGCCAGTCAATGTCTTCTTGAGCGAAGTGGTCTTGGCGGTCACGAACTGGGCATAGAGCCAGGCGGCAGCCGTCTTGTTGGCGTCGTGGTCCTTGAAGAAGGTCCAGCTGCCCACGTCCTGGTAGCCGTTTTGCATGCCTTGCTTCCAGTAAGGGCCGTTGGGGCCAGGGGCCATGCGCCACTTGGGTGTGCCGTCGGCGTTCACCACGGGCAGGCCGGGCTTGGTCATGTCGGCCGTGAAGGCGGTGTACCAGAAGATCTGCTGGGCGATCTGGCCTTGCGCGGGCACAGGGCCGGCTTCGCCGAAGGTCATGCCCATGGCTTCCTTGGGCGCGTACTTCTTCATCCAGTCCACGTACTTGGTGAGCGCGTAGACAGCGGCGGGCGAGTTGGTCGCACCGCCACGGGCCACGCTGGCGCCCACAGGGGTGCACTTGTCGTCAGCCACGCGAATGCCCCATTCGTCGATGGGCAGGCCGTTGGGCGCGCCAATGTCGGCAGTACCGGCCATCGACAGCCACGCATCGGTGAAACGCCAGCCCAGCGATGGGTCCTTCTTGCCGTAGTCCATGTGGCCGTAGATGGCCTTGCCGTCGATCTGCTTGACGTCGTTGGTGAAGAACTCGGCGATGTCTTCGTAGGCGGACCAGTTCAGTGGCACGCCCAGGTCGTAGCCGTACTTGGCCTTGAACTTGTCCTTGATGTCCTTGCGCTCAAACAGGTCGGCGCGGAACCAGTACAGGTTGGCAAACTGCTGGTCGGGCAACTGGTACATCTTTCCATCAGGCCCGGTGGTGAACTTGGTGCCGATGTAGTCCTTGATGTCGATGCCGGGGTTGGTCCACTCCTTGCCTGCGCCGCCCATGTAGTCGGTCAGGTTCAGGATCTTGCCGTAGCGGTAGTGGGTGCCGATCAGGTCGGAGTCAGAAATCCAGCCGTCGTAAATCGACTTGCCCGACTGCATGGAGGTCTGCAGCTTCTCGACCACGTCGCCTTCCTGGATCAGGTCGTGCTTGACGGTGATGCCCGTGATTTCAGTGAAGGCCTTGGCCAGGGTCTTGGCTTCGTATTCGTGGGTGGTGATGGTCTCGGAGACGACCGAGATTTCCTTCACGCCCTTGGCCTGCAGCTTCTTGGCGGCTTCGATGAACCACTTCATCTCGGCCATCTGCTGGTCTTTGCTCAGCGTGGATGGCTGAAACTCACTGTCGATCCACTTCTTGGCCTCTGCCTCGCCGGCCCAGGCGGCGTGACCCAAAACCAGGGTCGCGGCGGCGAACGCAATCGCCTTGAACTGCACCTTCATTGCTGTCTCCTCAGATGGAACCCCCTTGGGTAGAACAACACCGGCCCCGGGGGGAATCAGGCCGGCGCTTGGCACACCGTCAAAAACGATAGCTGCTTGCGCTTGATTTCAAAGGGTTTAAAACACTTTTAATGCTCAAACCTTTTATTGAAAAGCGCTACCAGCTCTCATTTCAATAGCAAATATCCGTCAACCCTTGCGCAGAATCAGCCCCAGCAACGCCATCGACAAGACGAAGCTGATCCACACCGAAGGCTCGTTCTCCAGGCTGAGCCATTGCGCCATGCGCCCGCTCAGGCCCACAAAAATCAGGTTCACATAAGCGGCCGACAACAGGCCGATGAAAAGGCGATCCCCCCGCGTGGTGGCAATGGGCAAAAAGCCCTTGCGCATGGTGGTGGGCGACTTGATTTCCCACACCGTCATGCCGATGAGCATGAGCACGATGCAGGTGAAGAACACGGCCACGGGCGTGGTCCAGGCCATCCAGTCAAACATGGTTACCCCCCTGAGCGCCTGCGGCGCTTCCCCCCAGGGGGACGCAGCCGGTGGCCGGGCGAAGCCCGCTCCACGGCTGCCGCTGGCACTGGACGCATCGCGCGCGCCGCTGCGAATTGCTTTGGTTCATGTGTTTGCTTCCCTTCACGTTAGACGCGGCCCATGGCGAAGCCCTTGGCGATGTAGTGGCGCACAAACCAGATCACGATGGCACCGGGCACGATGGTCAGCACACCGGCGGCGGCCAGCGTCGCCCAGTCCATGCCGCTGGCGCTCACCGTGCGCGTCATCGTGGCGACGATGGGCTTGGCGTTCACGCTGGTCAGCGTGCGGGCCAGCAGCAGCTCCACCCAGCTGAACATGAAGCAGAAGAACGCCGCCACACCCACGCCCGCCTTGATGAGCGGCAGGAAGATGGTGAGGAAGAAGCGCGGAAAGCTGTAGCCGTCGATGTACGCCGTCTCGTCAATCTCGCGCGGGATGCCGCTCATGAAGCCTTCCAGAATCCACACCGCCAGCGGCACGCTGAACAGCAAGTGCGCCAGCGCCACGGCGATGTGCGTGTCCATGAGCCCCACGGTGGTGTAGAGCTGGAAGAACGGCAGCAGAAACACGGCGGGCGGCGTCATGCGGTTGGTCAGCAGCCAGAAGAACACATGCTTGTCGCCCAGAAAGCTGTAGCGCGAGAACGCATAGGCCGCTGGCAGGGCCACGGTGAGCGTGATCACCATGTTGATGCTCACGTAGATCAGGCTGTTGATGTAGCCCGAATACCAGCTCTCATCGGTGAAGATGGTCTTGTAGTTGGCCCAGGTGAAGTGCTGCGGGAAGAACGTGAAGGTCGAAAGGATCTCCTCGTTCGTCTTGAAGCTCATGTTGATCATCCAGTAGATGGGCAACACGGCAAACAGCAGGTACGCGAAGAGGAACAGCGTCCGCTTCTGGAAGCGTTTTTCATTCATGGCCAGCCCCTTCGTCGCTGACGGTGCCCACGCGCTGCATCCAGTTGTAGAGGATGAAGCACAGCAGCAGGATGATGAAGAAATAGATCAGCGAGAACGCTGCAGCAGGCCCCAGGTCAAACTGGCCCACGGCCTTGGTCGTGAGGTACTGGCTGAGGAACGTGGTGGCATTGCCCGGCCCGCCACCCGTCAGCACAAAGGGCTCGGTGTAGATCATGAAGCTGTCCATGAAGCGCAGCAGCACGGCAATCATCAGCACGCCACGCATCTTGGGCAGCTGGATGTAGCGGAACACCGCGAACTTGCTGGCACCGTCAATGCGCGCAGCCTGGTAGTACGCGTCCGGAATGGAGCGCAGCCCGGCAAAGGCCAGCAGCGCCACCAGCGGTGTCCAGTGCCACACATCCATCAGCAGCACCGTGAGCCACGCCTGCGTGGCGTTGCCGGTGTAGCTGTAGTCAATGCCCATCTCCTGCAGCAGGCGGCCCATCAGGCCAATGTCGGCACGGCCATAAATCTGCCAGATGGTGCCCACCACGTTCCACGGAATCAGCAGCGACAGCGCCACCACCACCAGCACGGCGGACGACTTCCAGCCCTGCGCGGGCATGGACAGCGCCAGCAGGATGCCCAGCGGAATCTCCACCGCCAGCACCGCCAGCGAGAAGGTGATCTGCCGCAAGAGCGCAGCGTGCAGCTCCTCATCGCGCATGATCTGCACGAACCACTCTGTGCCCACAAACACGCGGCGCTCGGGGCTGATGATGTCCTGCACCGAATAGTTCACCACCGTCATCAAGGGCAGGATGGCCGAGAAGGCCACGCAGATGATGACGGGCAGGATCAGGAACCAGGCTTTCTGGTTGACGGGTTTGGTCGTTGTACTCATGCCAACAACTCCTCGTTTTGATAGAAGCAGGTGTGCTCACCCAGCACCTGCAGCCAGATGCTGTCGCCCACCGCGGGCAAGGCCACTTCGGGGGCCACGCGGGCCTTGATGGTGTGATCGCCCACCTGGGCGGTGAGCATCTGGTAGGTGCCGATGTCCTGCACCTGTGCCACGCGGCACTGCAGTGCGCCTGCGGCTTGCGGGGCAGACAGCGCCAGATATTCAGGCCGCACACCCACCTGCAAAGCACCTTCGGGCAGGCTGCGGGCGGGCAAGGCCATGCGCTGGCCCGCCACCTGCAGCGTGGCGCCATCCACCACGGCGGGCAGGAAGTTCATGCCGGGTGAGCCGATGAAGTGGCCCACAAAGGTGTGCGCGGGCTTTTCAAACAGCGCATCGGGCGTGCCCAGCTGCATCACGCGGCCACGGCTCATCACCACCACCTTGTCGGCAAAGGTCAGCGCTTCCACCTGGTCGTGCGTCACGTAGATCAGCGTGAGCTTGAGCTCATGGTGAATCTGCTTGAGCTTGCGGCGCAATTGCCACTTGAGGTGCGGGTCGATCACGGTGAGCGGCTCGTCAAACAGCACCGCCGCCACATCCGAGCGCACCAGGCCACGGCCCAGCGAGATCTTCTGCTTCTGGTCGGCCGACAGGCCCGCCGCACGCATGTCGAGCTGGTGGCTCATCTCCAGCATTTCGGCAATCTGGCCCACGCGCTGCTTGATCTGCGCCTCGGGCACCTTGCGGTTCTTCAGCGGGAAGGCCAGGTTCTCGGCCACCGTCATGGTGTCGTAGATCACCGGGAACTGGAACACCTGGGCAATGTTGCGGTCCTGCGGCGTGGCGCGCGTCACATCGCGGCCATCGAACAGCACCTTGCCGTGCGAAGGCACCAGCAGGCCCGACATGATGTTGAGCATGGTGGTTTTGCCGCAGCCCGAGGGGCCGAGCAGCGCGTAGGCGCCACCGTCTTCAAAGTCCATCTTGAGCGGCAGCAGCGCGTAGTCGCTGTCCTGCTGCGGGTTGGGCCGGTAGGAATGGGCCAGATCCAGCTGGATATGTGCCATGGTTCAGCGTCCTCCCGCGCGCTGGGGGGCCAGCACCAAAGCCTCGTCCGCACCGAACACATAGGCCTGGGCCGGGTTCAGGTGCAGGCGAACCTGTGCGCCCAGTTCAAAGTAATGCACACCGGTGAGCTGGGCCACCAGCTCGCCCCAGGGCGTGTCCACGTGCACAAAGGTGTCAGAGCCCGAAATCTCGGCCAGCTCCACCACGCCCTGCACTTCCACATCGCCCGGACGGGCCTGCACGCGCAGCGCACTGGCGCGCACGCCCACAGTGAGCGAGGCGCTGGCCGTGGGGGGCAAAGGCAGTGGCAGCACGGTGCCGTCGCTCAGGCGCACGCCGCCGTCCTGGCGGGTGGCGGTCATCAGATTCATCGGCGGGTCGCTGAAAGCGCGCGCCACGCTCAGCGAATTGGGTGCATGGAACACCTCGGCCGTGGGGCCGTATTGCAGCAAGCGGCCTTCGTGCATCACAGCGGTATAGCCGCCCAGCAGCAGGGCCTCGCCCGGCTCGGTGGTGGCATACACCACGGTGGATTGCCCGGCGGCAAACAGCTGGGTCAGCTCCTCGCGCAGTTCCTCGCGCAGCTTGTAGTCCAGGTTCACCAGGGGTTCGTCCAGCAGCATCAGCGGCGCGCCCTTGGCCAGCGCACGGGCCAGCGCCACGCGCTGCTGCTGGCCGCCCGACAGCTCGGCGGGCAGGCGGTCCAGAAACATCTCGATGTGCAGGCGGCTGGCCAGTTCGCGAACGCGGGCATCGATGTTTTTCTCGCCGCGCAGCTTCAGGGGCGAGGCGATGTTGTCAAACACCTTCATCGAGGGGTAGTTGATGAACTGCTGGTACACCATGGCCACGTTGCGGTCGCGCACAGGGGTGCCCGTCACATCCTTGCCATCCACCAGCACGCGCCCCTGCGTGGGCACGTCCAGCCCCGCCATGATGCGCATCAGGCTCGTCTTGCCCGCCTGGGTCGCGCCCAGCAATACCGTCACGGCATTGCTTTGCAGCGCCAGGCTCATGTCATACAGCCAGGTCTGCGCCCCGACTTTCTTGCTGATGCTGTCCAACGCCAGCTGCATGAAGCATCCTCTTCCGCCCCTTGGGCCTGTGTGAAAGGACTGCGCACCTAAGCTGCAGCCCACAACTTTCGAACTTGTTCATTTTTGTTCTTTTTTGTTCGAATCGAATCAAGGTTTACCCTTAATGCATTCGTTTTTTTTCGCTTTACAGTCTCAAACGCTCATCGACGCGCCAAGCAGATATTTCAGAGTTGTTACGCGTCGGTGGCAACCCACGCACTCAGCCCCCCACCGTGAACACCAACCCCCGCCAACTCCAACTGCTCGAAGAAGTGCGTGCGCGCAAATCCGCCACGGTGGAACAGCTTGCCGACACCCTGGGGGTCACGCTGCAAACAGTGCGCCGCGATGTGCAGCGCCTGGCGGAATCTGGCCTGCTCACCCGCTTTCATGGTGGCGTGCGCGTGCCCAGCTCCACGGTGGAGAACCTGGCCCACACCCAGCGCGAAACCCTGCACGCCGATGGCAAAGCCCGCATTGCGCGCGCCGTGGCCGAACAGGTGCCCAACGACTGCTCACTGATCCTGAACATCGGCACCACCACCGAGGCCATTGCCAAGGCGCTGCTGCACCACCGGGGCCTGCGCGTCATCACCAACAACCTGAATGTGGCCGCCATCCTCAGCAGCAACCCCGAGTGCGAGGTCATCGTCGCTGGCGGGGTGGTGCGCGCGCGCGACCGGGGCATCGTGGGCGAGGCGGCGGTGGACTTCATCCGCCAGTTCAAGGTGGACATCGCGCTCATCGGCATCTCGGGCATCGAGCCCGATGGCTCGCTGCGCGACTTTGACTACCGCGAGGTGAAGGTGGCGCAAACCATCATCGAGCAGTCGCGCGAAGTGTGGCTGGCCGCCGACCACAGCAAGTTCAACCGCCCGGCCATGGTGCAATTGGCAACGCTCAATCAGATTGGGCGGCTATTCACCGATGCGCCGCCGCCTGAGCCCTTTCCTACCCTGCTGCAAGATGCTGGCGTCATCTGCACGGTAGCAGCCTGACCCTCCGGATTCTTTTGACCATGACCTACCTGCTCGCACTCGACCAAGGCACCTCCAGCTCCCGCAGCATCGTGTTCGATGAACGCGGCCACATCGTGGCGCAGGCGCAGCTGGAGCTGCCCCAGATCTACCCCCAGCCCGGCTGGGTGGAGCACGACCCGCTGGAAATCTGGCGCACCCAGCTCGCCACCGCGCGTGACGCGCTGGCCAAGGCGGGCATAGCGGCCAACGCCGTGCGGGCGGTGGGCATCACCAACCAGCGCGAAACCACCGTGCTGTGGAACCGCAAGACCGGCCAGCCCGTGCACCACGCCATCGTGTGGCAAGACCGGCGCGCCGAACCCGCCTGCGCCCAGCTGCGCGAACAAGGCCACGCCGCCACCATCCAGGCCAAGACGGGTCTGCTGGTGGACGCTTACTTCTCCGGTACCAAACTGCAATGGATGCTGGACCATGTGCCCGGCGCCCGCGAAGCGGCCGAGCGCGGCGAGCTGGCCTTTGGCACGGTGGACAGCTGGCTGATGTGGAAACTCACCCACGGCCAGGTGCATGTGACGGACGTGAGCAATGCCGCGCGCACCATGCTGTTCAATGTGCACACCAACCAGTGGGACGACGAGCTGCTGGCGCTGCTGCGCATCCCCAAGGCGCTGCTGCCCGAGGTGCTGCCCTCGGCCGCCCACTTTGGCGACACAGCGGCCGACCTGCTGGGCCATTCCATCCGCATCGGCGGCGTGGCGGGCGACCAGCAAAGCGCGCTCTTTGGCCAAGCCTGCTTCACGGCGGGCATGGCCAAGAACACCTATGGCACCGGCTGCTTCATGCTCATGCACACAGGCAGCACCTTCCAGACCAGCCAAAACGGCCTGCTCACCACCAGCGCGGCGCAGGCTTCCAAGCAGCCTGAGTTCGCCATGGAAGGCAGCGTGTTTGTGGGCGGCGCCGTGGTGCAGTGGCTGCGCGATGGCCTGCGCGCCATCACCAACAGCAGCGAGGTCGAGTCGCTTGCGCAAAGCGTGCCCGATTCGGGCGGCGTGATGATGGTGCCCGCCTTCACCGGCCTGGGCGC
>ERZ1023681.96-NODE-96-length-10408-cov-11.2855_pt1 | contig 10408 bp, 10 predicted proteins | sample MGYA00520878_ERZ1023681 | MGnify/ENA primary metagenome ERZ1023681 (study PRJEB33180, sample SAMEA4044475) | wastewater metagenome | place: Denmark | collected 2016-04-29 | study: EMG produced TPA metagenomics assembly of the PRJEB13832 data set (Local surveillance... | reverse complement strand
CCAACCTGTTTCAGAACCCCGTGGTGCCGTACCACGACTACACCGCCGCCAAGGCAGCGCTGTTGTCGCTCACACGCACGGCGGCCAACGACCTGGGGCCGCACGGCATCACCGTGAACATGGTTTCGGGCGGCCTGCTGCGCAGCACCGACGCCAGCAGCGCCACGCCCGAGGCGGTGTTCGAACTCATCGCCAGCCTGACCCCGCTGCGCCGCGTGACCACACCGGCCGAGTTTGCCGACGCCGTGCTGTTCTTCCTCTCACCCTGGTCGCGCGCGGTGACCGGGCAAAACCTGATTGTGGATGGCGGACTGGTGAAGGGTTGAGCAGGTGTCGAGCATCCACATTCATAGCAGCTGACGCTTGAATGAAAAGGGCCAGAGGCTGTTTTGGCACTATTTTGGACGGGCTTTCCCATCACCCCATGGATACAGCACTTTCAGGCCCTTTTAACGCCCAGAGGGTGTCCTTGCTGCCACGCCCGCTTTCGCTGCAATAGCCATTGCACCCGTCGGCGGGCAAAGAAAAGTGGCACAACGAGAAGAGTCAAACGGCGGTTTGGCGACATTGATATCACCCAGAGAAGATGTGTGCCTGCTGCTACGGCGTGGTGCATACCGACAACATGCGAAAGCCGCTCATCGAAGTGCTGCGGAACCACGCCATCGCGGCCTACCGTGTCATGTGCAGCGGCGAGGTGACCAAGAACGCCGATGCAAAGAGCTGTCCAGCGCGGCCCACCGCTCACGCTCCCGCAGATCGGCGGCGTGCGTTGTGAATGCTGTTCCCGCAGGTCCATTGCATGAACATGTCGGTCGGCCGATTTTTGGCGTGCTTGAAAAACGCGTTGTTTCAAAATTCCGATCATTCGTTGGTTGCCAAACAGAAACCATTACGGTAATCGCGTAAAAATGCGCACCAAACTGTGTCCAAAAACAACGAACGCTTTGCCCCACAGCGCAGTTAGCGCATTTTTTTCTTGTTTTTGTTGAGCATCCCGCCCAGAATTATTTTTCAAACGCGAGGGATGTAACTTCTCATATCCCCGCCTCTCAAGTCCGTAGGAGGGAATCATGTCGTTTTCAAAGGCAATCAGCTTGGCCGTAGTGGCTGGCGCTGTGGCTACCTTGGTGGGGTGCGCTGCAAAGTCGCCAATTCCCCTTGCAGAAAATTTCGAATTGACTGTGCAGCCCAAGGTCCGCTCAGCCGGTCACTGGAATCTGTTGTCGCGCGATGTGGTGGCCCAGACCCTTGGCACCCTGGACAAGGCTGGCATTGCGCCAGGCACCCAGTTGCACGTGGCGCTTCCACCCAACCCCAGCTCGTTTGAACTGGCGTTTCGTGATTTCCTGATTACCAAGCTGGTCCAGAGCGGCGCCCAGGTGCAGCAGGTTCCAGGCCAGACCCTCGACGTCACCTACAACGCGCAGATTATTCGCCACAACAGCGACCGCCCCCACTTCGTTCCTGGCCAATACACCATGATCGCGGCTGGTCTGATGGCTGCCTACGGTTTGCGCCACGAGCATCTCGATACCCAACTGCTCGCCACGCTGGGACTGACCGCCGCTGCTGACTATGCCAGCAGCGTCAATTCGGGTGGCCCCACCCACACCGAAATGATCTTGACCACCACAGTCACCCGTGGTGGCCAATACGTGGCACGCAAGACCGACGTTTACTACCTCGAAAACGCAGATACCCCTCTGTTCATGCGTCCGTCGTATCGCAACGTCAACCTGAAGGTAGTCTCGCAATGAAATCCACCGCACTTCTGACCGCACTGGCCGCCGTGCTGCTGGCGGGCTGTGCCGCGAACAATGGCACCGTTCGCATCGAACCCACCTACCAGGAGGCTGCCAGCAACCAGTTCCTGCAAAGCAGCCGTGAGGCCGTCAACAAGTTGGTGGCAGGCTTTGACCTCAACGGCCTGGGCGGCGCCCCGGTGCTGGTGGCTACCGTTGTCAACGTCAACGATCTGAGCCGCTCCGCCCCTCTGGGGCGCACCCTGTCGGAGCTCTATGCTTCGCAAATGGCTGCCAGCGGCTTCAACGTGAAGGAGCTCAAGCTACGCGGAGACGTGTTCGTGAAGGAAGGCGCTGGCGAGTTGCTGCTGTCGCGCGAGATCAAGGACATCGCCCGCAACCACAATGCGTCGCTGGTGCTGGTCGGCACCTACTCTGCCGCTGCCAGCTACACCTTCGTCAGCTTGAAGCTGGTGCGCACCGAAGATAGCCGCATCGTCCGCGGACACGACTATGCGTTGCCCAATGACCGCGACGTCCAGCGCCTGCTGACCGTACCGCGCTGACCGCTTTCGCCCTCAGGGGGCCTTGAAAGAAAAATGGCCGATCAACGGCCATTTTTTATGGGCGCAGCGCTTCGGGGAAGTGGACCACCGGGGCGGGTCTGTGCCAAACGCCCACACTGCGCCGCCGGGAAGCTTGTCACATCCGCCATGGTGCCGCCTAAAATTACACCCCATGACATTTCTCGACATGCTGCGCAGTGCTTCCACCCAGAACAACTCGATGCTCTGCGTGGGGCTGGACCCCGAACCCAACCGGTTTCCCGCAGGCATGCGCGGCGATCCGCGCAAGATCTATGACTTTTGCGCCGCGATTGTCGACAGCACGGCCGATGTGGCGTGCGCCTTCAAGCCCCAGATTGCCTACTTTGCAGCCCATGGCGCCGAAGACCAGCTAGAGCGGCTGATGCAGCACATGCGCGGCAACGCGCCCCATGTGCCGGTGATTCTGGATGCCAAGCGTGGCGACATTGGCTCCACGGCCGAGCAATACGCCAAAGAGGCCTTTGAGCGCTACGGCGCCGACGCCGTCACGCTCTCGCCGTTCATGGGGTTTGATTCCATCGAACCCTACCTGGCCTACCACGGCAAAGGCGCTTTCCTGCTGTGCCGCACCTCCAACCCCGGCGGCGACGACTTGCAAAACCAGCGCCTGGCCAGCATTGAGGGGCAGCCCCTGCTTTACGAACATGTGGCGCGCCTGGCGCAAGGCCCCTGGAACCGCAACGGCCAGCTCGGCCTGGTGGTGGGCGCCACCTACCCCCAGGAAATTGAACGCGTGCGCAGCATTGCACCCACGCTGCCCCTGCTGATCCCCGGGGTGGGTGCGCAGGGCGGCGATGCCGTGGCCACCGTGCGCGCCGGGCTGCGCCCTGACGGCCCCATCATCGTGAACTCGTCGCGGGCCATTCTGTATGCGTCGGGCGGGGACGACTTCGCCGCCGCGGCGCGCCACGAAGCGCTGCGCACCCGCGCCGTGCTGCAGGCTGCGTGCGGCTGACACGCCCGACAACCGTGGAGACACCAGCTGTGCTGCAGTGCGGTGAAACCACCGGGTACAAGGCTGCGCATGGCGACGCCTCGCCGTACCAACCCCACATGCAGCCAACAGGAATGGGCAGCAGGGATAGAGGGTTTGGTGAACCCATGCATCCACTGCCTGCCGGGCCATGCAGCTGAAGTGGCTGGAGGATTTCATCACGCTGGCGCAGGAGCGCAGCTTTACGCGTGCTGCCGAGTTGCGCCACGTCACCCACCCCGCATTCGGGCGTCGCATCCGCGCCCTTGAGGCCTGGGCTGGAACACCTTTGATAAAGCGCGGTGGCGGTCCCGTCACACTGACCGCTGCGGGTGCCAGTTTTCTGGAAACCGCCGCGGAACTGGCGCGCAACCTGGCGCAATCGCACGAGGAGCTGCAAAGCCTGGCCGGGCGCCAGGGCCGCACCGTGACGCTGACCACGGGCCGCACCCTGGCACGCACCGTGGTGGCTGACTGGCTGGTGCGCCTGCGCCCGGTTCTGCAAGACGGGCAATTGCACATCCTGACGCGCGCACTGGCGGACACCGTCGCCATGCTGGAGCGCGGCGAGGCCGACTTCTCGCTCGTGTACCACCACCCGGCATTGGCCATTGGGCTGGACGCTCGGCAGTTCATGCATGTCACCATGGCCACGGATCGCCTGGTGCCCGTATCCCGCGCCACGCCGCAAGGGCTGGCGCTGCACGCCTTTGCCCAAGGGCAACCCGTGCCGTATTTGGCCTACGCGCCCCAATTGGCGCTGGGGCGCCTGGTCGAGGACCACTTGGCGCACAACCCCCATGCACCGCGCCTGCAGCGCCTGGTGGAATGCGACTCGGCAGACGCCCATTACGAATACGTGCAAAAGGGGCTCGGTGTGGCCTGGCTTCCCTGGTCGATGGTGCATGCCGACTGCAAGAGCGGCCGCCTCGCACGCGCGGGTAGCGAGCAAATGGAAGTGCGCTTTGACGTGCGCCTGTACCGGCCCAAGCGCCGCCTGGGCCCGCTGGCCGAAGCCTTGTGGCAGACCGTGACGCTGCGCTGACAGCAACAGCGCCAGCACTTGGCCCAACTACGCACCAACTGGTGCCGTTTCGGCACCAACGAAGCCTGTGCGCGTTCCCACAATGGGCCAACCCCACCACAAGGACAACCTGCCATGCACACCCTCCATCTCTCTCGCCGCGCCGCCCTGGCCTGCAGTCTGGCCGTGCTGGCCAGCGCCCCGGCAGTCGCCCAGGAAGCCTCGTATCCCAGCAAGCCCATCACCATCGTGGTGGGTTATCCGCCAGGCGGCAGCACCGACCTGACGGGCCGGGTGGTGGCCACCGAGCTGGGCAACCGCCTGGGGGTGCCGGTGGTGATAGAGAACATTGGCGGTGCCGGCGGTGCCATTGGCGCGCAAAAAGTGGCCAGCGCCGCACCGGACGGCTACACCCTGCTGGTGGGTGCGAGCAACGAGATCGCCATCAACAAGCTGGTGACCAAGAAGGTCAAGTACGACATCAAGGACTTCACAGCCATTGGCCTGATCGCCTCGCAACCCCTGGTGCTGGTGGCGTCCACCGGCTCCGGGGTGAAGAACCTGGCAGAGTTCACGCAGAAAGTCTCCAAGAACCCCGGCAAGTTCAGCTACGGCAGCTCGGGCGTGGGCACCTCGCTGCATCTGGCGGGCGAGATGATCAAAGAACAGGGCAAGCTGTTCATGACGCATATCCCCTACCGCGGCGTGGCGCCGCTCACCAACGACCTGATGGGCAACAACCTGGAGTACGGCGTGTTCGTGCTCTCCAGCGGTCTGCCGCACATCAAGAGCGGCAAGGTGATCGCGCTGGGCACCACCGAAGCCAAGCGCTCGGCCGCCACGCCCGATATCCCGGCAATCTCTGAATCAGCCCAGTACAAGAACGTGGACATTGGCGTCTGGTTCGCGCTCATGGCCCCCGCGCATTTGCCCAAACCGGTGTTCGACAAACTCAAGAAAGCGCTGAACGAAGCACTGCAGGCACCCGAGCTGCGCAAGAAGCTGGAGAGCAGCGGCTCGACGGTGTCGTCACCCAGCGTGAACATCGACAAGTTTTTGGCCGCCGAAGTGGCCAAGTACAAACAGATTGTTGAATTCGCCAAGATCGAAGAATGAGCACCGTCCTCCCTCCCCCAACGGCCCTCAGCTTCACGTTGCCCGCACCAGACCTGAGCGCCTGGCGTGCAGGCAACACCGGCACGCCAGGCGTGTGGCACTTCGACTCGGGCGTGCCCGGGCGCCACGTGATGATCAGCGCCCTGGTGCATGGCAATGAACTGTGCGGCGCCTGGGCCCTCAAGGGTTTGCTGGAGGCCGCGCTGCGCCCGCAGAAAGGTCGGCTGACCCTGGCCTTTTGCAACCTGGATGCGTTCGACCGCTTTGACGCCGGCAACCACGACGCCTCGCGCTTCACCGACGAAGACCTGAACCGCCAATGGCTGGACGAGCGCATCGACGCCGCGGACACCAACGAGCGCCGCCGCGCCGCCGCGCTGCGTCCGTGGGTAGCGCAGGCCGACTGGCTGCTCGACATCCATTCCATGCATGAGCCCTCGGCCCCGCTGCTGCTCACCGGGGTCCAGCCACGCAACCTGCAACTGGCGCGCGCCATGCGCTCGCCCGAGCACATCGTGATCGATGCCGGGCACAAAGACGGCGTACGCATGCGCGACTATGGGCGCTTTGGCCTGCCCGATGGCCAGGCCCCGGGGCAAGGCGGCGATACGCGTTCGCTGCTGATCGAGTGCGGCTTCCACGGCGACCCCGCCAGCCGCGCCGTCGCGCAGGACCAGTGCGTGCGCTTTCTCGAAACAGCCGGCGTGGTCGAAGCGGCGGAACTGGACCGCAGGCTGCCCGGCTGGCGCCTGGCCGATGCACCCCGCCAGTGGGCGCTTGAGGTCACGGGCCCCGTGGTCGCCCGCAGCAGCGCCTTCCGTTTCAACGCACCCTTCACCGGGCTGGAAGTGATCGCGCAGGCAGGCACGGTGATAGGCGACAACGATGGCGAACCCGTCGCCACGCCCTACGATGACTGCGTGCTGGTGATGCCCTCTACGCGCCAGGCCCGCGCTGGCGTTACCGTGGTGCGCTACGCACGCCGTCGGTTGCTGTGATGCCCCCGCCCCCGGCACCGGGGTGCGGCCAGCCACTGCCACTATTAAATAGATAGCTGCCAGCGCTTTCCAGATAAGCGCTACAGGGCTATTTCATGCCTAATCTTGGCCCCAGCACCACGCACACCAGGGCCAGCACCACGCAGGCCACACCCGCCCATTGCCAGGCGGTGACGACCTCGTCCAGCACCCACAGGCCCGCCGCCATGCCCACCAGCGGCACGCCCAGGCTGAAGGGTGCCACGCGGTTGGCCGGGTAGCGCTTGAGCAGGCTGGTCCACATGCCGTAGCCCAGCACCGTGGCCGCCCAGCCCAGATAGGCCAACGACAGCCAGGCCACCAGCGGCACGGCGGCCCAGGCGGCGGGATCGATCCAGCGGCCCGCGTCCGGATCGAACCAGAGCGACAGCAGGATGAAGGGCAGCACGGGCACCAGGCTGCTCCAGATCACGAAAGACAGGGGGTTGTAGCCCGGCGAGGCTTGCTGTGCCAGGCGCGAGACGATGTTCGATGCCGCCCACGAAGCCGCCGCGCACAGCGTCAGCAGCAGGCCCGCCAGCGTGGTGCCGGCCGTGGCAGCGCCGGGCTGCAGATGGTTCATGGCAAAACACAGCAGCCCCAGCCCCGCCAGCGCCAGCCCCAGCACCAGCGGCCGGCCCGGGCGCTCGTGCAGCACACCAAAACCGAACAGCGCGGTAAAGAACACCTGCGTTTGCAGCAGCACGCTGGCCAACGCCGCCGTCATGCCCATTTGCAGTGCCACAAACAAAAAGCCGAACTGCCCCACGCCCTGGAAAGCGCCAAACAGCAGCACCCAGCGCCAATGCAGGCGGGGTGCCTGCACCAGCAGCACCAGGGGCAGGGCCGCGCACAGGTAGCGCAAGGCGCCCAGCTGAAATGGCGTAAAGCTGCGCAGGCCCCACTTCATGGCCACGAAGTTCACGCCCCACAGCACAACCACCGCGAGCGCAGCCAGAAGATCGCGGGCGCGCATCGGCCCCGGCGCAGTGGTCATGTGCCGCCTTACTGCGCAGCGCGCGCAGCGTCGATATGGGCCTTGACGCGCTGGGCCAGCGCGATGTCGCCGGGGGTTTCGGGGGTCCAGGCGTCCACGGCTCGAGGCTGTCCATCGTCATCCACGGCGGCATACACCACCACACAGTGGGTCACGGGCTGCAGGTCCCTGTCCTGGATGCTGCCCGCCCGCACCTCCACTGCCATGCTCATGCTGCTGCTGCCGGTGTAGGCCAGGCGGGCCTCCACCTCCACCAGATCCCCGGAGCGAACGGGCCGCAGAAAGCTGGCACCGCCCATAAAGGCCGTCACGCAGGCGCAGTGCGCCCAGGCGCTGGCGCAGGCCAGCCCGGCTTCGTCCACCCACAGCAACACGGCCCCACCCTGAATGCGGCCCGAGGCCGATGAGGCGCCGGATGCGGCCATGAAACGCAAGGTGATGGAATGCATGCCGGGAATTCTCCGCAGTTGGGACAGTCAGGACATTATTCACCAGCGCCCGCATCGGCTGCGCCAGCCCAACCCGGGGACGGCGCCCCTCCAACGACCTGGAGGGCCCTGTCATGGTCCGCCGACAGCGTCTTGACTTGATATGCGTCAACCCGGTCCGATGCCAATCTCCGTACATTACGTTACAGCTTGCCATGCCCGGCATGGGTCTGCATGCTTACTGTGGCCGACAACACGGTTCGGTCTTTGTGTTTTCAACACCTGCGCATGTGCGCGCTTATTGCCATGTCCATCCTCCATCGCCTTGGCCTGTTTCAGAAATTCATGATCTTGGGCGCGTTCGGGCTGATGATGAGCGCCCTGCCCACGTACCTCTACGTGAGCGATGCACTGGGCGCCATTGCGGCAGCGCGGCATGAATCGGTGGGTGCCGTGCCCGCACTGGTGGTGAACAAGGTGGTGCAGTTGATGCAGGTGCACCGGGGTCTGTCGGCCGGCATGCTGGGCGGAGACGAGGCGCTGGCGGCGCGCCGGCCCGCGGCCCGCGACGCCCTGGAAAAAGCCATGGCAGAAGTGGCGGCCAGCTTTGCCGCAGCGCAGGTGCCCGCCGCGCAAAACAGCGCATGGACACAAGCCCAGCAGACCTGGAAGACCCTGGAGCAGGCCGTGGCCGCACGCAGCCTGCAGACTGCACAAAGCACGGCGCAGCACACCCAGCTGATTGCCTCGATCATGTTGATCAACGAGGGCCTGCTGCACGCCTACGACCTGCAAACCGACCCTGACACCGACACCAATGCGCTGATCCAGGCATCGCTGGTCCATGCCCCGATGTTGGGTGAAAAATTGGGCGTTTTGCGGGCGCAGGGCTCGGGGTTTCTGGGGCGCGGCGAGCTGCCCCCGCAAGACAAGGGGCAGCTGGTGGTGCTGCGCCAGCGCGTCACCGAGTTGCAGGCAGAAACACTGCGCAGCTTCGACCGGGCGCTGGAACGCAACCCGCAGTTTCGCCAATCGATGGGCAGCAAGACCCAGGAAATCCAGGGCCTGATCACGCAGTCGCTTCAACTGCTGGAGAGCGAGGTGATCAACGCCACCGAATTCAAGCTGCCGGCCAAGGACTATTTCGACCATTTCACCCGCACCATCGAAGCGCTGTACGCCCTCAACGCCCAGGCCGCAGGCAACCTGACACAGGCCCTGGACAACCGCGTCTCCAACCTGCAGCAAAGCCTGCTGTGGGTGGCGGTGGCACTGGTGGCAACACTGTCGCTCACCACCGGCGTGGCCCTGGTGTTTGTGCGCTCCATGACCCAGCCGCTTGCGCAGGCCGTGCAGCTGTCGCGCGCCGTGGCCCAGGGCGACCTCAGCGGTGGCCCCATCGCCCACGGCACCAACGAGGTCGGCCAGTTGCTCGAGGCCTTGCTGCAGATGCGCCGGCAGCTCACCGATGTGGTGCGCAATGTGCGCGGTGGGTCTGAAAGCGTGGCCACGGCCAGCGTGCAGATCGCCCAGGGCAATATCGACCTGTCGGCCCGCACCGAAAGCCAGGCCAGCGCGCTGGAGGAAACCGCAGCATCCATGGAGCAACTCAACGCCACCGTGCGGCAAAACGCCGACAGCGCGCAGCAGGCCAGCCAGCTGGCCGCCAGCGCCAGCACCGTGGCCGTGCAGGGCGGCGAGGTGGTGGCGCAAGTGGTGGACACCATGCACGGCATCAACGCGTCGTCGCAAAAAATCTCCGACATCATCGGCGTGATCGATTCGATTGCCTTCCAGACCAACATCCTGGCGCTCAATGCCGCCGTGGAAGCCGCCCGCGCGGGCGAGCAGGGCCGGGGCTTTGCGGTGGTGGCCAGTGAAGTGCGCAGCCTGGCAGGGCGCAGCGCCGAGGCCGCGCGCGAGATCAAATCGCTCATCAGCGCCAGCGTGTAGCGCGTGGCCCAGGGCAGCGCCCTGGTAGACCGCGCCGGCGCCACCATGAGCGAAGTGGTGGCCTCCATCCGCCGCGTGACCGACATCGTCGGCGAGATCAGCGCGGCCAGCCACGAGCAGTCGCTGGGCGTGGCCCAGGTGGGCGAGGCCGTGACGCAGATGGACCAGGTCACGCAGCAAAACGCTGCGCTGGTCGAAGAAATGGCCGCCGCCGCCAGCAGCCTCAAGAGCCAGGCCGAAGACCTGGTGCAGGTGGTGTCGGTGTTCCTGCTGGAAGACGAAGGCGGCAGCCACCTGGGTCAGGCATCGCTGCAGCGCACACGCCAATCGCTACAAATTCAATAGCTGTTTGCGCTTACTGGGTAAGCGCTTGAGGCTGTTTTAGCACTATTTTTCGCCGTTTCACAGCGGTGATGGTGGAGCGCACCGGTCTTCTTGCACTGCCAGCTCCGCCAGCTCCATCGCGGTGAACACGCGAGAGCGCGTGTGGAAGGCCTTGCCCTCCGGCCCCTCCAGCGAGAAGGTGCCACCGCCGTGCCCGTCGATCA
>ERZ1023681.89-NODE-89-length-11035-cov-11.2523_pt1 | contig 11035 bp, 10 predicted proteins | sample MGYA00520878_ERZ1023681 | MGnify/ENA primary metagenome ERZ1023681 (study PRJEB33180, sample SAMEA4044475) | wastewater metagenome | place: Denmark | collected 2016-04-29 | study: EMG produced TPA metagenomics assembly of the PRJEB13832 data set (Local surveillance... | reverse complement strand
CGGGGGCCGTTGTTGCTGTCGTTGAACGAGCAATGGAAAACCATTCCTTTCGGAGAAGAGTTCGCATTCTTGCGGCGCTTTGGCCCAACTATTGCGGATGAATTGGAGCAACTCTTGGAACATAGGTTGTTGCTGCGCGGGGCTGCTGCCAACTGGATATGGAGGTGGAATGCCCCCCGTGCCGGTGATTTGCTGCAACACGCAGAAGCGCTCACCGCAGAAGCCTGGTCGGAATTGTTTTACGCCTGTCCGACTGAACAATTGCCAATGGCGCTTGGTGCGCTGCAAGCGCATCCAGATAGACTGACCCGTGCGGAGCGAGCGGCATGGGTCAGGCAGAAACTCCCCGCGAGTGGAGGGCTTGCCCAGTCGTTGTTGGCATTGCTCCACGCGGAGAGGCGCCCCGCTGAGGGCTTGGCGTCGGGAAGCGCGGCGTGATGGATCCCTCCCGTTGTGCGTGGTAGATGGAGCCCACCGTGGGCCTGCACATGGCCGATGTGGACAAGCTCATCCGCGTGCTGCACCGCTTGGTCGATGGTGGCCACAGCGTGATCGTGATCGAGCACGACCTGGATGTGATCGCCGAGGCCGACTGGATTCTGGACCTGGGCCCCGAGGGCGGCAACGCAGGCGGGCGCATCGTGGCCGCAGCCACACCCGAAGACGTGGTGGCGGCAGGCACCCATACAGGCAAGGCGCTGGCGGCGGTGCTGGCGCGCTGAGGTGCCCTTGCAGTGTGATGGCCCGTGCGCCTGAAGGGAGGGGCGGGGTGCCAGCCCGGTGGTGCGCATACGCAGTGGTCGGCCCCTGTCCTACGCACAGCGCGGAACATGGCGCACGCGCTGCGCGGGGTGGGCTTCCTACGATGGGTTGCAGGGGATCGGCCCCCCACTTTCCATCCACAACGACGGACGCCCATCACCATGAACGCTTTCCAACTTCTCAAGACCTGTACCGCCATTGGGGCGGCCTCTGTTCTGCTGGTTGCCTGTGGCGGCGGCAATGACGACGACCCAACCCCCAGCAACGAGCCAGGTGTGCTGACGGTCACCAACGCCACCGTCAGTGGCCTCAATGGCGTGTACGGCAACGGTGCGCTCAACCTCACCGATGTGAGCAAACAAAACCCCATTGGCTCGGTGCCAGAGCTGTGCGCTTTCCGCTTTGACGGTGCCAACAAGGTGGGCTCTTCCGCCACCGCGTTTGGCGACATTCGCTACCGTCCCGATGTCACCAAGCTCTACCAGGCGTTCCTGACTTTTGACGGCAAGGAATACGCCAGCAGCGACGACACCGACACTGCGGTGGTGCGCGAGAGTGACCAGGTGCGTCTGACAGGCAAGACGCTCACCGCCACCGATGGCTCTGCTGCCACGCTGCGTGTGACGGGCATCGTGCCCATGCGCCCCAACCGTCCCATGGGCTGCTGAACGCGGCTCTGCTGCCCGCCGCCCCCTCACAATACGCGGGGGCGGTGCAGGCTACAGAGCGCGCACCGCCGAACATCACGTTTGCACCACGGCCTTGCGGCCGTTGCCGTTTGGGGCCCGCATTGGAGTGACGGCGTGATGGCGTGGTGCGTGCATGAACTGCCGTTCGCCTGAAGCGTGGAAGCTATTGCTATTAAATAAATAGCATTAGACGCTTTCTATACGGGCACTAGCGCCTCATTTGTGCAAAAATTAAATCCGCCTCGGCTCCAGTATGGCAGCAGGCGTGCACCTGCTGGCTGCGCTGCGGCAGGGCGACGGCACAGCGCAAACATTCCCCAACGCGCCGCACCTTCGACCGACACGGCGTACGCGCAATTGGGATAAGAAATCAAAGCACCGCGAACAGCTTTTCGCGCAACTCGGGCAGGCGCTTCTTGCCGGTGGCATTGGTTTCGAGCGCCTGGGCCCAGGCCACATAAACGTGGCGCAACTCGCTGCTGCTTTTGCAGCCGTGGATGGCTTCCAACAGCGAAATGCGGTTGTGGTGGCCAAAGATGTTGTTGACCGTGTTGGTCATGAAATTGCGCGCCATGTCCAGCTCTTTGGCGCTGCGCGATTCGGCGGGTGGCAGGCCCGAAAGGTCAATCTCGTCGGGGGCGTGCGGTTTGGCGGGGGCAGCCGCAGGGCTGGCGGCTGGCTGCGCCACGCCCACCGCCTCGATGCAGTCACGGCTGAGCAATTCGGTGAGCTGGGCGCTGATCTCGCCGCCGGGAGCAAAGGTACTCAGGTCCTGGCCGCTGCGCTTGCCGTCCACCAGCACCAGAATGCGCCGTGCAAGAGGTGTCAGCCCCAGCGAGCGGGACGGTATTTCTTGTTGGCCCTGGGCGGTCTTGGCGTAAATGGCGGCGGTCAGGTTGGAGGGAACATCTGCCATGGGGTGTGGGGCGCAATCTTTCAGCGAAAAGTGAATTGGTGACAGAGTGTTTCCGCATCCCCTTTTTATGCCATTGGGACTTTCACTAGGCCGTTTCAGATGCACGCAACATCTCTGATCGGTGTTTTCCCTTGAGTCGTCCTTCGCACGGCAATTTGGGCGTTTTCATCAGTTAGCTGTAAGCAAGCGTGGACACAGTCGCTTACGCAATCCGATGGCCCAGCCTGCGGAATGCGCGGGGGCAGTGCCTAGGTGCTGTGTTCTGTACTCATACACGAGGGGAATTCATGAAGGAAGACAAAAGCAGTCACGCCTACTGGAAAGCCACGCTGGGCCTGCTAACCAAGATTCTGATCGTCTGGTTTGTGGTGTCGTTCGGCGCGGGGATCCTGTTTGTCGACGTGCTCAATAACATCAAGTTGGGCGGTTATCCGCTCGGGTTCTGGTTTGCTCACCAGGGCTCTATCTACATCTTCATTGCGCTGATTTTTTATTACGCGAAGAAGATGGGCGACATCGATCGTCAGTTCGACGTGCATGAAGACTGAGGGCTGAAATCATGGATCTTCAAACAACCATCTATATCTTTGTCGGTCTGAGCTTCGCGCTCTACATCGGCATCGCAGTGTGGGCCCGCGCGGGTTCCACCAGCGAGTTCTACGCGGCCGGCGGCAGCGTGCACCCCATCACCAGCGGCATGGCCACGGCCGCCGACTGGATGAGCGCGGCGTCCTTCATCTCCATGGCTGGTCTGATCGCCAACATGGGCTATGGCGGTGGCCTGTTCCTGATGGGCTGGACCGGCGGCTACGTGCTGCTGGCCATGCTGCTGGCTCCGTACCTGCGCAAGTTCGGCAAGTTCACGGTGCCGCAGTTCATTGGTGACCGCTTCTACTCCAAGAGCGCCAGCACCATTGCCGTGATGTGCCTGCTGGTGGCGTCGCTCACCTACATCATTGGTCAGATGACCGGTGTGGGCATTGCCTTCTCGCGCTTCCTGGGCGTGTCCAGCGACACCGGCATTTACGTCGGTATGGCCATCGTGTTCGCCTACGCCGTGTTCGGCGGCATGAAGGGCATCACCTACACCCAGGTGGCGCAGTACATCGTGCTGATCCTGGCCTACACCGTGCCTGCCGTGTTCATCTCGCTGCAGCTCGCGGGCAACCCGTTCCCGCAGCTGGGTCTGGGTGGCACGTACACCGGTACTGACATATCCCTGCTGGCCAAGCTCGACCAGGTGGTCACCGAACTCGGCTTTGGCAAGTACACCACGCAATTGCCCGACAGCATGCTCAACATGTTCATGTACACGATGTCGCTGATGATCGGTACCGCTGGCTTGCCGCACGTCATCATGCGATTCTTTACCGTGCCTTCGGTGAAGGACGCTCGCAGCTCGGCTGGCTGGGCGCTGATCTTCATCGCCATCCTGTACACCACGGCCCCTGCCGTGGGCGCCATGGCCAAGCTGAACCTGCATGCCACCGTCAACACCGCCGTCAAGACCGGTGGCGACCTGTATGCGCCTGAAGCTTCGCTCAAGAACGAAGAGCGTCCAGACTGGATGAAGCGTTGGGAAAAGACCGGCCTGCTGAAGTTCACCGACAAGAACGGTGACGGCCGCATCCAGTACTACAACGACAAGACCAAGAACGAAGTTGCCAAGGGCAAGGCAGAGGCTGCCGGCTGGAAGGGCAATGAGCTCGACGTGAATGCCGACATCATCGTGATGGCCAACCCCGAAATCGCGCTGCTGCCCAACTGGGTGATCGCGCTGGTGGCGGCTGGTGGTCTGGCAGCTGCTCTGTCGACGGCTGCGGGTCTGCTGATGGCTATTTCGTCTGCCGTGTCGCATGACCTGGTCAAGGGCGTCTTCAACCCCAACATCAGCGAGAAGAACGAGCTGCTGGCGGGCAAGGTGTCGATGGCCGTGGCCATTGTGGTGGCTGGTTATCTGGGCTTGAACCCGCCAGGCTTTGCGGCCGGTACGGTGGCACTGGCCTTCGGTATTGCCGCCAGCTCGCTGTTCCCCGCCATCATGATGGGTATTTTCAGCAAGAAGATGAACAAGGAAGGCGCCATGGCCGGCATGCTGGCAGGCCTGTTCTTCACCCTGTTCTATGTGTTCGCACACAAGGGCATCTTCTTCATCAAGGGCACGGAATATCTGGGTCTCATTGGCGGCGCCAACAGCTTCTTCGGCATCACGCCTGAAGCGATTGGTGCGGCCGGTGCCCTGGTGAACTTCGGGGTCGCCTTCCTGGTGGACAAGTTCACCAAAGAGCCACCGGAGCATATCCAGGCCATGGTGGAGTCGGTGCGCGTCCCGCGCGGCTCCAAGCTGGTGACGGGTGCTCACTGAGACGTCTGTCAGGGGGTAAACCCCCTGTGCCGTGGCGCTCTGGCGCTGCGGCAGTGACAATGGAGGCCCTGCCGGCTGCGCTGGCAGGGCCTTTTTAATTGAATTCTCCGGGGAGCCTGCGCGCTGTGCGTTGCCCCCGAAGCTGGGAGCTCTGCATGGTTTTTGATGTCAGCGTCGCATTGACCTGGATTTTGTATCTCGCGTTGTTCCCGATGGCGTTCTTCTGGTTCCGCCGGGCGTGGCGTATCGTGGTCAAGCGTGATTTTTCCGAGGTCGCCATCAGGCGCGGTGAGTCACCGCCCAACCCCGAAAAATACGCCCCCTATGCGATGGTCATCAACCTCATCGCTGGTGTGGTGGCAGCGGTGGTGATCGTCAGCGTGGCACTGGGCCAGCTCGACTACAACACCTGGACCGCCATGGCGGGTAGCACCATCTGGTGCAAGTTTTTTCTGGATTTCGCGCTTTCGCGCCAGGCGCATGGGGCGGCCGCCAGGGCCAAGCCCAAGGTCAAAGCCTGACTGCACTGCCCGGTACGTAAGACCGAGGTAAGTGCCGGGCGCACAATGGACAACAGGGGGGCATCCAGACTCCCCGCCAGGAGACTGCTGTGCTCAAAGGACTCGGCTCCCAACGCCTGGTTGCCCTGTTTGCCGGCGGCTGGGTACTGTTCAATTTTCCGCTGCTCGGCCTGTGGGACCGTGATGCCACCGTGTGGGGCATTCCGTTGTTCCCGGCGGCCCTGTTCTTGCTGTGGGGCGGGCTGATTGCCGCACTAGCCTGGCTGATGGAGCGGCCCGATAACCGCCTGGGCGACCGCAGCGAAGAACGCCCCGATGACCGCCCTGACGACCGCGTGGCAGCGGCGCCCCTACCGTCTGCACCGCTGCAGGATTAGGCATGCTCTCGCCCGCACTGGTCATTGCCTCGTCGTTCGCCTATCTGCTGCTGCTGTTTGCCGTGGCCTACTGGGCCGATCGCCGTGCGCAAGCGGGGCGCTCGGTCATCGCCAACCCCTGGACCTACGCGCTTTCGCTGGCCGTGTATTGCACCGCCTGGACGTATTTCGGCAGCGTGGGGCGGGCTGCCTCGGGCGGGGTGTGGTTTTTGCCCATTTACCTGGGGCCCACGCTGGTCATGGTGCTGGGCTGGATCGTGCTGCGCAAGATGATCCGCATTGCCAAGGCCTACCGCATCACGTCGATTGCCGACTTTGTTGCCAGCCGCTACGGCAAGAGCCCGCTGCTGGCCGGGCTGGTGACCCTGATCGCGGTGGTGGGCATCGTGCCCTACATCGCGCTGCAGCTCAAGGCGGTGTCGGCGGGCTATGCCCTGCTGACGGTGCCCGGCGGCGTGGCCGACCCCGCACACTGGAGCCGCGACAGTGCCTTTTATGTGGCGCTGGTGCTGGCCGGCTTTGCCATGGTGTTTGGTGCGCGGCACCTGGACACCACCGAGCGGCACGAGGGCATGGTGGCCGCCATCGCGTTTGAATCGGTGGTCAAGCTGGTGGCCTTCCTGATGGTCGGCTTCTTTGTGGTGTATGGCCTGTTCGATGGCCTGGGCGACCTGTTCGCCCGCGCGCAGGCGGTGCCGCAGTTGCAGCAGTTGCTGCGCCTGGAGCAGGGCGGGCAGTTTGCCTGGGCGCAGTGGTTCGGGTTGATGCTGCTGTCAATGTTCTCGGTGGTGTTTTTGCCTCGCCAGTTCCAGGTGATGGTGGTGGAGAACGTGCGCGAAGACCACCTGCGCCGCGCGGTCTGGGTGTTTCCGCTCTACATGCTGCTCATCAACCTGTTCGTGCTGCCCATTGCACTGGGCGGCCTGCTGTATTTCGGGCCGGGGCAAGGCAATGCTGAGAATTTTGTGCTGTCGCTGCCGCTGGCGGCCGGGCAGCACGCGCTGGCGCTGTTTGCGTTTGTCGGGGGGCTGTCTGCGGCCACGGGCATGGTCATCGTGGAGACCGTGGCGGTCTCCACCATGGTCAGCAACGAGCTGGTGCTGCCCCTGCTGCTGCGCTGGCGCCACCTGCGCAGCGGCGGCGGGCAGGACTTCACGCGCCTTCTGCTGGGCATCCGGCGCGCCGCCATTTTGGGCGTGCTGGTGCTGGGTTATGTTTACTTTCACCTCGCGGGTGAGGCGTACGCGCTGGTCAGCATCGGGCTCATCAGCTTTGCCGCCGTGGCGCAGTTTGCACCCGTGGTGCTGGGCGGCATGTACTGGAAGGGCGGAACCCGCCTGGGCGCACTCGCGGGCCTGCTGGCGGGCTTTGTGATGTGGGCCTACACGCTCATGCTGCCCTCCATTGCCAAGTCGGGCTGGCTCGACATGGGCTTCATCGCCCACGGGCCCTGGGGCATGGCCTGGCTGCGGCCCGAGCAGTTGCTTGGCCTGCAGGGGTTCGACGGCCTCACGCATTCGCTGTTCTGGAGCATGCTGGCCAATGTGGTGGCGTATGTCGGGGTGTCGCTGTGGCGCGCGCCTTCGGGCCGCGAGGCCAGCCAAGCCCTGTTGTTTGTCGATGTGCTGGAGCGTACGGCCACTTCGAGCCCCGTGTTCTGGCGCGGGCGGGCCAACACGCAAGACCTGCTGCGCCTGTGCGAGCGTTTTCTGGGCGGCGCCAAGGCGCAGGCGCTTTTTGACGGCTATGCGCAGCGCGTGGGCGTGCACCATGCCCACGCGCTGCGGCCCGACGCCCGGCTGGTGCAGTTTGTCGAAACCCAACTGGCCGGTGCCGTGGGCAGTGCATCGGCCCGTGCGCTGGTGGCCTCGGTGGCCGAAGAAGAAACGCTCTCGCCCGAAGACGTGCTGCGCATTCTGGACGAGGCCTCGCAGATTCGCGCCTATTCGCGGGCGCTGGAGGGCAAGTCGCGCTCGCTGGAGCAGGCCACCGCCGAGCTGCGCGCCGCCAACGAGCAGTTGCAGAGCCTGGACCGGCTCAAGGACGACTTCATGTCGTCTGTGACGCACGAGCTGCGCACGCCGCTCACTTCCATCCGTGCGCTGGCCGAACTCATGCAGGACGACGCCGGCATGCCCGCCGCCCAGCGCCAGCAGTTCGTGGGCATCATCGTGGCCGAAACCGAGCGCCTGACACGCCTGGTGAACCAGGTGCTGGACATGGCCAAGATCGAGTCGGGTCATGCCGAATGGCATGTGGCGCCGGTGGACATGCGCGCCCTGGTGGAGCGTGCGGTGGCCACCACGGCTGAAGTGTTCCGCGAGCGCGCGGCCCAGGTGCAGGTGCAGTTGCCCGACGAGGCGCCCGTGCTGCAGGCCGACCCCGACCGCATTCTGCAGGTGCTGCTGAATCTGTTGTCCAACGCAGCCAAGTTTGTGCCCTCGCCCGGCGGGCAGGTGCAGGTGCGGCTGGCGTGCGATGCGCAGGGCATCACGGTGTGCGTGCAGGACAATGGCCCGGGCGTGCAACCGGGCCACGAGGCCATGATTTTTGATCGTTTTCACCAGACCGACCTGGGTGCCCAGGTGGCGCACGGAACAGGCCTGGGCCTGCCGATCAGCCGCCATATTGCAGAACATTTTGGTGGGCGGCTGTGGCTGGAACCCACCGCACAGCCGGGCGCCTGCTTTTGCTTCTGGCTGCCGCTGCCCAAAGCACCTATTGGAGACAAGACCCCATGACGCACAAGATCCTGATTGCCGACGACGAGCCCAACATCGTGATCTCGCTCGAATACCTGCTGCAGCGCGAAGGCTACGCCGTGCTGGTGGCCCGCGACGGGCAGGAGGCGCTGGACACCATCGCCCGTGAGCGGCCCGCGCTGGTGCTGCTCGACGTGATGATGCCGCACAAGACGGGCTTCGAGGTCTGCCAGGCCGTGCGCGCCGACGAGGCCCTGCAGGGCACCAAAATTCTCATGCTCACCGCCAAGGGCCGCGAGACCGACCTGGCCAAGGGCCTGGCCCTGGGCGCCAACGCTTACATGACCAAGCCGTTTTCCACGCGCGAACTGGTGCAGAAGGTGGCCGAGCTGCTCGGGGAGACGCCCGCATGAAAAAGATCGACCCCCGGCTGGTGCTGGCCGTGGCCGCTGCAGGCCTGGTGATGGCGCTGTGGCTGGTGCTGATGTCCGTGATTGTCTGGTCCACACTCGATGCGCAGGAGCGCCTGGCGGTGGGCGAGGTGCTGGCGTCCCGCACCGTGCTGGTGGCCATGGGCTGGCTGCTGGGCCTGTTTCTGGTGGCGGGCACGCTGCATGTGCTGCACCGCCGCTATGTGGGCGACCCGCACCGCCTGCTCGAAAAAATCCGGGTGGTGGTCACGGCCACCACGCCCCAGCAGCTCACCCCCAGGGGCACCGCCGAAATGCAGGCCATGGCCCGCGCCGTGAACGAACTGGCGGCCCAGCGCGACCAGTTGCGCGGCGACATGGCCGCCCAGGTAGCCCAGGCCAGCCACAGCGTGCAGCAAGAGAAGAACCGGCTCGCCGCCCTGATGGCCGAGCTGAACCAGAGCGTGGTGGTGTGCAACCGCGACGGGCGCATCCTGCTCTACAACCAGCGCGCGCGCCAGCAGTTCCGGCAGATATCGCAGGGGCCGGCGCTGGCGGCCGGGGCCGAGCTGATCGGCATTGGCCGGTCGATCTACGCCGTGTTCGACCAGCAGTTGCTGGCCCATGCGCTCGAACGCATTCACCAGGGCATGGCGCGGGGTGTAGCCAGCCCGTCGGCGCAGTTTGTCACCACCACGCAGGGTGGGCAGTTGCTGCGCGTGCAGGTGGCGCCGGTGCGTGCGGCGGTGGCCGAGGGGGCCGACGAAGAAACGCTGGAGTCCGTGGTGAGCGGCTTTGTGCTGATGCTCGACAACGTGACGGCCAGCGTGGAGGAAGAATCTGCCCGCGACCAGCTCCTGCACGGCCTGACCGAAGGCAGCCGAGCGTCGCTGGCCAACATCCAGGCGGCGGTGGACATGCTGGGCTTTTCCGACCTGGAACCCGCCATGCGCGAGCGCTTTCTGGGCGTGGTGCGCGACGAGGTGGGCGCCATGGGGCGGCGCATCACCGACCTGGCGCAGCGCGCCACGCAGCGCCTCAAGACGCGCTGGCCCATGGAGGACATGCTGGGCGCCGACCTGGCCACCGCCGCCCAGCGCCGCATTGCCGCGCAGTGCGACCGGCCGGTGACGCTCGACGCGATCGACGGCAGCCTGTGGCTCAAGGTGGACAGCTACACCCTGCTGCAGGCGCTGACCTATCTGGCGCACCGGCTGGTGGATGAGTTTGAGGTGCGCTTTTTGCAGCTGCGGCTGCAGAGCACGGGCACGCATGCGCAGCTCGACCTGGTCTGGAGCGGCCAGGCCATGAGCAATGAAACGGTGATGAACTGGGAGATGGACGCCATGCGATTTGGCGCGGAACGCAGTCCCCTGACCGTGCGCGAAGTGGTCGAGCGCCACGGCGGCGAAATGTGGTTTGAGCGCGAGCGGGTGCGCCACCAGGCGTTCTTCCGCTTCATGCTGCCCCTGGCCAGCGTGCAGGGCGTGGTGGATGCCGCTTTGGGCGAGAGCGAATACAGCCGCCCCGAGTATTACGACTTCGATCTGTTCAAGCAGGCCGACCAGAGCAGCGCGCTGGACGACCGCCCGCTGTCCGAGCTGGCCTACACCGTGTTCGACACCGAAACCACGGGCCTGAATCCGGCCGGCGGCGACGCCATCATCCAGCTCGGTGCAGCCCGCATCGTCAATGGCAAGCTGCTGCGGCAGGAATGCTTTGAACAGCTGGTGGACCCGGGGCGCGGCATCCCAGCGGCGTCCATCCCCATCCACGGCATCACCGACGACATGGTGGCGGGCAAGCCGCGCATCGGCGAGGTGCTGCCGGTGTTCCATGCGTTCACGCAAGACACGGTGCTGGTGGCGCACAACGCGGCGTTCGACATGCGCTTTCTGCAGCTGCAGGAGAAGGCCACGGGAGTGGTCTTTCACCAGCCTGTGCTCGACACGCTGCTGCTCTCGGCCGTGGTGCACCCGAACCAGGAGTCGCACCGGCTCGAAGCGATTGCGGAACGCTTCAACGTGACCGTGCTGGGGCGCCACACGGCCCTGGGTGATGCGCTGGTGACGGCGGAGATCTGGCTGCGGCTGATTCCGCTGCTGCAGGAGCAGGGTATTCACACGCTGCGCCAGGCGCGCGAGGCGGCGCAGAAGACGTATTACGCGCGGTTGAAATATTGAGTGTTTTTGGGGTTTTGCGCTTATGGGGTAAGCGCTGGCAGCTATTGTTTTTGTAGTTGATGGTGTGCTTTTGCGGAGGGCGGGAGCCGGGGTGTGCGCCCGGCGGCGCA
>ERZ1023681.79-NODE-79-length-11395-cov-11.8477_pt1 | contig 11395 bp, 10 predicted proteins | sample MGYA00520878_ERZ1023681 | MGnify/ENA primary metagenome ERZ1023681 (study PRJEB33180, sample SAMEA4044475) | wastewater metagenome | place: Denmark | collected 2016-04-29 | study: EMG produced TPA metagenomics assembly of the PRJEB13832 data set (Local surveillance... | reverse complement strand
GTCCCAGCCCGCCTGCCCCCACCACGCCCAGCACGGCGGCGGCGCGGATGTTGTTTTCCCAGCGGTACAGCGTGTAGCTCAGCAACTGCGGCAGCACCTGGGGCAGGGTGGCATACAAAAACACGCGGCCACTGGCCACGCCGCGCACGCGCAGGGCAAAGCCGGGGCCCGGCGGGGCGTTTTCGATGGCCTCGGCAAACAGGCGGCCCAGCACGCCCGAGGTGTGCAGCGCCAGCGCCAGCGTGCCGGCAAACGGCCCCAGCCCGGCCGCGATCAGCAGCAGCGTGGCCCACACCAGCTCGGGAATGCTGCGCAGGGCATTGAGCAGCAGCCGCGTGGGGCCGCGCCAGCGCGCCGGGTCGCCCTCAAACGCGGTGCTGGCGGGCAGGGCCAGTGCCAGGCCCAGCAGTACCGCCAGCAAGGTGCCCAGCGCCGACATGGCCAGCGTCTCCAGCGTGGCCCACAGCAGTTTTTGCAGAAACACCGGGCTGGTTTCGGGCTGCAGCAGCTCGGCCAGAAACCGGCCCATCTTGGCCAGCGCCGGGGCGGACACAAACTGCGCCCACTGCAGGTCCAGCGACCAGAAACTCAGGCCTACCAGCGCCAGCGCACCAGCGGCTACGCACCAGCAGGCCAGGCAGCGGTTGGCAGAGGGTCGGGGCGCTGAAGTGCCGCGCGTATTCATGCCAGCCTTTGCCGCAGCCAGGCGCTGATGCGGTCCGCCAGCCAGACCAGCGCCATGAACACCAGCAGCATGGTGGCCACCTCGGCGCCTTCAAACATCTTCATCGAGGCGTCCATCTGCTGGCCCAGTCCGCCCGCGCCCACAAAGCCCAGCACGGCCGACGAGCGGATCGCGCATTCCCAGCGGTACACCGTGTAGCTGGTGAGCTCGGCGGCGTTTTGCGGCAGCAGCGCATACAAAAAGGCTTGCAGCCGGCCGCTGCCGTTGCGCAGCAGGCTGGCGGCGGCATGGGGCTCGGCGCTGTCCAGGATTTCGGCATACACCTTGCCCAGCATGCCGGCAAAGGTCAGCGCAATGGCCAGCACGCCGGCCGTGGGCCCCAGGCCCACCACGCGCACAAAAACCAGCGCCCAGATCAGCTCGGGCACGCTGCGCAGCACCACCAGCAGCCAGCGCACCAAGAGCCGCACCAGCGCCGGCAGCGGCGCCATGGGGCCGGTGAGCGCCGAGATGGACAGCACCCGCACCGACAGCAGCGCCAGCGGCACGGCCAGCACCAGCGCCAGCGTGAGGCCTGCGGTGGCAATGGCCACCGTGCGCCAGGTCTCGCGCGCCACCAGGGCCAGAAACTCGGCGTCTAGCCGGGGCGGCACAAAATCCGCCAGAAACCGCAGAGAGGGCTTCAGCGCATCCGGCGCCAGCAGCAGCCAGGGCTTGAACTCGGTGAGCACCAGCATGGGCCACAGCAGAAACAGCGCCACCGCGGCCCCGGCCAGGCGGCCGCGCCAGGCGGGGTCGCGGCGCTCGGGCGAGCGGCCTTTGCCGGGGGGCGCAGGCATATCAGGCGACAGGGCAGTCATGGCGGCGAGATGGCCCGTGGGTTAGCGGCACTGCATGGGCACGGGTGCCGCCGCCACAGGCACATCGGGGGCGGGCGGCGCCGTCTGGGCCAGCTCGTCCAGGTGCTGCGCATACAGCTGGTGCAGGTGCGCGGGCGTCACCTGCGCCGCAGGCAGGTCAAAGGCCAGCGCACCGTCGCGCAACCCGATCACGCGCGGGAAATGCGCCAGGGCCATGTCCACATGGTGCAGCGTGGCGACCAGTGTGGCGCCGCGCTCGTGGGCCGCCTGCGTGAGCGAGGCCAGGGCCTGCTGCGCACGCGCCGGGTCAAGCGCGGACAGCGGCTCGTCCACCAGCAACAGACTGGCCTGCGAAGCCAGCGCCCGCGCCAGACCCACCCGCTGGCGCTCGCCGCCCGAGAGCCGGTCTACCCGGTCGAACAGTTTGTCGGCCACGTCAAAATGCGCCAGCGCGGCCTCGGCCAGCCCGATGCCGGTGGGATAGACCAGGCTGCGCACGCTGGCCCACAGGCTTTCGTGCGGCAGGCGCCCCGCCAGCACCGCCGTCACCACACGCTGCCGGGGTGGCAGCGGCGGCACCTGGGGCGCCAGAAAAAGGCGACCGCGCAAGCGCTGCAATGCGCGGCGCGGCAATGCCCAGGGGTCGATGCCATCGAGCTGCAAGCTGCCCTGGTCGGGCCGCTGTGCGCAGGCCAGCAGCTGCAGCAGCGTGGTCTTGCCCGCGCCCGAAGGGCCGATCACCGCCACCTGCTCGCCCTGCGCCACCACCAGATCCAGGCCACGCAGCGCTGCGGGTGCACCGGCGCGTGCGGCCGGGTGGCGCACGGTGGTGTTGTCCAGCTGAACTTTCATGGGCAAATCAGGCTGCAGCGCTTATTGCAAAAGCGCAAGCAGCTATTAAAATAATAGCAAATACCCGTTCACTTGATCAGGCCCGCGCTGCGCGCTGCGGTTTCGATGCCCTTGTAGTTGCTGGCCTGGGTGGGAATGAAGCGCGTGGCGCGCTGCAGGTCCAGAATTTCCTTGCCCTCGGGGGTGTTACGGTTCAGGTCGAGAAAAGCCTTGGTGAGTTTCTCGCGCTGGGCCACTGGCATGTCGCTGTGCACCGTCCAGTTGTAGTCAAAGTAGGCCGGGGTGGTGAAGATCACCTTCACTTTGCCGGTGTCCACCTTCTTGTCGGCCACAAACTTTTCCCACACCGAAATGTTGAGCGCGCCCGCGTCCACCTTGCCCGAAGCCACGGCGGCAATGGTGGCGTCGTGTGCGCCCGAGTAGGCCACGCGTTTGAAGTCCTTGTCCGGGTCGATCTGGGCCTGCAGCAGGTAGCTGCGCGGCATCAGGTGGCCCGAGGTGCTGGATTGCGAGCCAAAGCTCACAGTCTTGCCCTTGAGGTCGGCCAGCGCCCGGATGGCGGGGTCGGCGCTGATGAACACCGAACGGAATTTCTCGTCCTCTTCGCGCTGCACCAAAGGCACCACCTTGCCGCCCGAGCGGATGCTGGCCTGCACAAAGGTGAAACCGCCATACCAGGCCATGTCCACCTGCTTGTTGGCCAGCGCCTCCACGGCGGCGGCGTAGTCGGACACGGGCGTGAATTCCACCTTGGTGCCCAGCTTGTGCTCCAGATACTTCACCAGCGGCGCGGCCTTGCGCGCCAGTTCGGTGGGCGATTCATCAGGAATCGCCGTGATCTTGAAGACCGCCTGGGCCTGCGCCAGGCCGGCGAGGGCCACCGCAGCGCTGGCGAGCACCGCTTTGATGAGGGTGCGGGTCGAAGGGGATGAACAGGTCATGAGGGTTTCCAGAAAGTGGGGCCGATGGGCCAATAGGCCAACGGGCTGGGGGAGGTCGGTGATTGTCGCGGGTTTGGCCGTACCGGCGCCGCACCCGACGAAGCATCTGCGATGCTCAGTTCATGCACTTCGCGGGGCAAACATGATGACCCCCATGCCTGCAAGCGCCAGTGCCGCGCCGGCAATGTCCCACGGCGTGGGGCGAACACCGTCCACCGCCCACAGCCAGACAATGGCCACAAAAATATACACGCCCCCGTAGGCGGCATACACCCGACCCGACGCCGTGGGGTGCAGCGACAAAAGCCAGGCGAAGGCCGCCAGGCTCAGTGCACCAGGAACGAGCAGCCATGCACTTTTGCCGTGGCTGAGCCAGAGGCTGGGCAGATAGCAGCCCACGATTTCTGCCAGCGCAGTGACAAGAAAGAGCAGGACGGTTTTGGTTTCAGGCATGGCTTTGATCGCGCGGGGAAAGGCAAGGGCAGGGCAGCGATGCAGCGCAGGCGCCAGCACCGGCGCGGGGCACATCGGGTGTGCGGTGCGTGGCCGGGTCGCAGGGCCATCGTACCGCGTTGGTGGGGCTCTGTTTTAAGGTAAAAGTGCCTGTGGCGCTTATGTTTAAAGCGCTACTAGCTATCAAAAATGGAGTGTTTCGCGTGCGGGCTGCCTCGCACTCACAGCGCAAAAATCTTCCCCGGATTCAGGATGTTCTTCGGGTCCAGCGCGCGCTTGATGGCGCGCATCATGTCCACCGCACCCACGCCCGTTTCGTCGAGCAGAAAGCCCATCTTGTGCAGGCCCACGCCATGCTCGCCGGTGCAGGTGCCGCCCATGCTGAGCGCGCGGGCCACCAGCTTGTGGTTCAGGGCTTCGGCGGTGACGCGCTCTTGCGGAATGTTGGGGTCGAGCAGGTAGCCGAAGTGAAAGTTGCCGTCGCCCACGTGGCCGACCAGAAAGTAGGGGATGCCGCTGGCCTCGGCCTCGTCCACCGATTCGAGCAGGCAATCGGCCAGGCGGCTGATGGGCACGCAGGTGTCGGTGCTGATGGCGCGGCAGCCGGGGCGGCTTTGCACGGCGGCAAAGTAGGCGTTGTGCCGCGCGGTCCACAGGCGCGTGCGCTCTTCGGGCGTGCTGGCCCATTCAAAGGCGTTGCCGCCAAACTCGCTGGCGATGGTCTGCACGGTTTCGGCCTGCTCCTTCACGCTGGCGGGCGAGCCGTGGAACTCCATCAGCAGCATGGGTTCTTCGCGCAGATTCAGCTTGCTGTGCGCGTTGACCATGCGCACGCTGTGGCGGTCGATCAGCTCCACGCGCGCAATGGGCACACCCAGTTGAATGGTCTGGATGGTGGTGCGCACGGCGGCCTCGATGCTCGGAAACGAGCAGATGGCCGCACTCACCGCCTCGGGCAACGGGTACAGGCGCACGGTCACTTCGGTGATCACGCCCAGCGTGCCTTCGCTGCCCACCATCAGGCGCGTCAGGTCGTAACCCGCAGCGCTTTTGCGGGCGCGTGTGCCGGTGCGAATCACTTCGCCGCTGGCGGTGACCACTTCGAGCGCCAGCACGTTTTCGCGCATGGTGCCGTAGCGCACGGCGTTGGTGCCGCTGGCGCGCGTGGCGCTCATGCCGCCAATGCTGGCGTCGGCGCCGGGGTCGATGGGGAAGAACAGGCCGGTGTCTTTGATGGCTTCGTTGAGCTGCTTGCGTGTGATGCCGGGCTGCACCGTCACCGTGAGGTCGTCGGCGTTGATGCTGAGCACCCGGTTCATGCGGCCCACGTCGATGCTGATGCCGCCTTGCACGGCCAGCAGGTGGCCTTCGAGCGATGAGCCTGCACCGTAGGGAATCACGGGTACGTCGTATTGACTGGCGAGCTTCACTGCATCGGCCACATCTTGGGTGCTTTCGGCAAACACCACGGCGCTGGGCGGGGGCGCCTGCAGCGAGCCTTCGTCGCGCCCATGCTGTTCGCGCACCGCTTGCGCCAGCGAGCACTGCGCGCCAAACCGGCTTTGCAGCGCGTCGATCAGCGCCTGCGGCACATCGCGCAAGTGAATTTGGGGCAGCAGGTGCGAGGCGGTGGCAGGGGCGTTCATGGCGGTCTCCGGGTAACGCAAAAGAATACCACCGGGCACCCGCAAATGCGCCGCGATGGGGCGGTTAAGCCCGATCGCGGCGCTGCGCTTTCAACGGGAGTGGCGGCTATCGCGCCGCCGGCGTATCAACGGTCAGGACTTGGCGCCTTTGTCGAACTCGGTGTGCGACAGGCTCCCGTCACGGTCGGTGTCAAGCTGCTGGAAACGGTTGCCAATGGCTGGCAGTGTGGCGGCTTCCTGGGGGCTGAGCTTGCCATCGGCATTGGCGTCGGCCCGGTCAAAGGCGGCTGTGGCCGATGAGCCCTTGCCGGGGCCAGTGGAGTAGTTGGGAGAGCTGGCAGAAGACGAATTGCCGGGTCCGAAAGACGCCCCCCCTTGTGCCTTGGGCGCTGCGCCCGGTGCGGTCTGAGCCTGCAGGGCAGCGCCGCCGCCCAGAGAGAGTGCGGTGAATAGCAATACGCTGCGGGTGTCAAAGGCAAAGGTGCGGCGTGAGGTGGCTTTCATGGGATGAAGAGCTCCGTCAAAGTTGAACAGGGTTTCATTGCACCGCAGCATGCCGTGCCTGACCAGCACTTTTGCCTGCTGTTGCCCCAGCCAACATTTTCCTGCGCGGTGTAAGGGTCTGCTTACGGTCTATGGCCCTGTGCAACACGCCTTCCAACGCGGTATCGGACAATGCACGCTGCAGCACAAGGAACACACATGGGCAACCGACTCACACAGATCGCCACGCGCACGGGCGACGATGGCACCACCGGCCTGGGCGACAACACGCGCGTGTCCAAAGACAGCCCGCGCCCCCACGCCATGGGCGATGTGGACGAACTCAACTCGCACCTGGGCCTGCTGCTGTGCGAGCCACTGCCGCAGGATGTGCGCGAGCTGCTGATCGATGTGCAGCACCAGCTGTTCAACCTGGGCGGCGAGCTGTCGATTCCGGGGTTTGAGTTGCTCAAGGACGAGGCCGTGTTGCAGCTCGATGAGGCGCTGGCGCACTACAACGCCGCGTTGCCGCGCCTGCAAGAGTTCATCCTGCCCGCAGGCACGCGCGCCGCCGCCCAGGCCCATGTGTGCCGCACCGTGGCCCGCCGCGCGGAGCGCTCCGTGGTGGCGGTGGGCAAGCAGGAGGCCGTGCGCGAGGCCCCGTGCCACTACCTCAACCGGCTTTCCGATTTGCTGTTTGTGCTGTCGCGTGTGCTCAACCGCATGGATGGCGGCGACGACGTGTACTGGAAGAGCGAGCGGTTGGCACGCAGCGCATCGGAGAGTGCTGAGTAACGCTATTTTTTTGATAGCTGTTTGCGATTAATCCACGGGCGTCAGAGCCTGATTTGAGTGGGAAATTAATTAGCGCGGCGCCAGGATCGCCATGGTGATGCGCGAAACGCAGGTCACTTCGCCGGCGTCGTTGACCATGTCGATCTGCCACACCTGCGTGGTGCGGCCAATGTGCACGGCACGGGCCGTGCCCGTCACCCAGCCGCTGCTGGCTGCACGGATATGGTTGGCATTGATGTCCAGGCCCACGCCGCGGTGCCCTTCGGGGCAGGCGTAGAAGGCTCCGATGGAGCCCAGCGTCTCGGCCAGCACCACGCTGACCCCGCCATGCAGGATGCCAAAGGGTTGTCGGGTGCGCTCGTCCACCGGCACACGTCCGCGCAGAAAATCGTCGCCCACTTCGGTGATTTCTATGCCCAGGTGCGTGGCGGCGGTGTTGGCATTGGTCTCATTGAGCAATGACAGTGAAATGGGTTTCTTCCAGATGGACATGGGTTCCTCCAAAGTGTGGGTGAGCGCGCGCAGGATGCCGGTGGCGAGTGGCCGACTAGAGTGTAGGGTTTCCCGGAAGTTGGTAGCTGGCTGAACTTGTCACCCGCATGGGCTGCGCACCGGGCTTTTGTCATTGTGCTTATTTCCCGGAGTCCGGACCCTCATGCAACGTCGCCAATTTGTCTCTCTTGCCCCCGGTGCTGTGGTCGCTGCTGCAGCCGCACCTGCCTTTCTTCGCAATGCCTTTGCCCAAGAGGCGGGCATCACCGGCAAAACCCTCACCATTGGTTGCTCAGCCGCCCTCACGGGCCCGCTGGCTGGGCTGGGGCAGGACGTGAAGCTGGGCGCCGAAGCGGCGCTGGCACACATCAACAGCCGGGGCGGCATCAACGGCCGCACGCTTCAGTTCAATATCGTGGATGACGCGTATGTACCCCAGCGCACCACCGACAACATCAAGCAGATTTTGTCGCAGGGCAATACCTTTGCACTGCTGTCATGCGTTGGCACGCCCAACAACACGGCCATCCTGCCACTGATCGAAGAGGCGGGGGTGCCGTATGTGGCGCCGATTACGGGGGCATCGTCGCTGCGCAAGGGCGCGCGCAATGTGTTCCATGTGCGAGCCAGCTACACCGACGAGGTGCGTCGCCTGGTGCAGCGCCTTGCCGGCATGGGTCTCAAGAGCATTGGGGTGGTGTATCTGGACAACGGCTACGGCCGCGAAATGCTCGAGGACGCCACCCGCTCGCTGGCCGAGCAAAGCCTCAAGCCCTCGGTGCAGGCCGCGCTGGCCACCGATGGCGCCAACCTCGCGCAGGTGCTGGCCCAGGTGGCCGAGGCGCGCCCGGCCGCCGTGCTGCTGGCAACCGCCGGCAGCGTGTCGGTGGAGCTGGTGCGGGGCCTCAAGAAGAATGCGCCGGGCGTTTTGCTGGCCGGCGTGAGCGTGACCCTGCCCAGCGACAGTCTCAAGAAACTGGGTGATGTCGGCAGCGGCATCGCCATCACCATGGTCGTGCCCGATCCCAACCGTGCCAAGTCACAAGTGGTGCGCGACTACCAGTCTGCCATGCGGGCGAATGGAAAGCAGGAGTTCACCCAGGGCAGCCTGGAGGCCTATGTGAACATGCGCGTGCTGGCCGAAGGGCTGGAGCGCGCAGGCTCCGACCCGACGCGTGCCAAGCTGCGCAGCGCGCTGGCAGGCATTCGCAACTGGGATCTGGGCGGGTTTGTGGTGGACTACAGCGGTCAGGCCCCGTATGTGGGCTCGCGCTATGTCGATCTGGGGGTGCTGGGCGGTTCGGGGCGTTTCCTGGGCTGATCTCGGCCAGACCCACAGCCCAGAAAACGGGCGTTGGCACCGGCGCAGTGCCGGCGCCTCTGATCATCCGCCAGGCCGGCAATCGTTGCGCCGCCAGCCCCTGCGCAGGGGCGGGGACACGCCCATGCCACGCTTAGACCACGCTCAGGCAGGCGCTCGCATCGAACCTGTTTCCACAAAGCGCTGGTGCCACGACAAGGCCTCGTTCAGCAGGTGGGGTGTGTGCAGGCCACCCGATGAATGCTGGGCGCGGTCAAAGTAGTCCTGCAGCATGGGCCGGAAATCGGGGTGCGCACAGTGGTCGATGATGATCTTGGCGCGCTGGCGCGGCGAGAGGCCACGCAGGTCGGCCAGGCCTTGTTCGGTGACGATGATCTGCGTGTCGTGCTCGGTGTGGTCCACATGCGAAACCATGGGCACGATGCAGCTGATGGCGCCGTTCTTGGCCACCGAGGGTGTCACAAAGAACGACAGGTAGCCATTGCGCGCAAAGTCGCCCGAGCCGCCAATGCCGTTCATCATGCTCGTGCCCATCAGGTGGGTGGAGTTGATGTTGCCGTAGATGTCGGCCTCGATCATCGAGTTCATGGCGATGATGCCCAGGCGGCGCACCAGCTCGGGGTGGTTCGAAATTTCTTGCGGGCGCAGGATGATACGTTCGCGGTAGAAGTCGATGTTGTCCTCGAAGTCCTGCAGCGCGCTGCGGCTCAGCGAGATGGCGGTGGCAGAGGCCTTGCTCATCTTGCCCGCGCGCAGCAGGTCCAGCATGCCGTCTTGCAGCACTTCGGTAAAACCCAGCAGGTTCTCGAACGGGCTGTGCAGCAGGCCTGCCAGCACGGCGTTGGCCACGTTGCCCACGCCCGACTGGATGGGCAGCATTTCTTTGGGTAACCGGCCCATCTTCATCTCGTGCGCGAGAAAGTCGATGATGTAGCTGGCAATCTTGTTGGAGTTCTCGTCCGGCGTGGCAAACACGTTGTCGCGGTCGCCCTTGTGGGTCTCCACCACGGCAACCACCTTGGCCGGGTCCACGCGCAGATAGGGCTGGCCGATGCGGTCGTCCGCATGGGTCATGTTGATGGGCACGCGGCGTGGCGGAATGGCGGTGCCGTAGTAGATGTCGTGCATGCCTTCCATCTTGGCGGAGGGCTTGGTATTGACTTCGAGGATCACCTTGTCGGCAATCTCCAGCCAGGTCTTGTTGTTGCCCACGGCCGCAGCGGGGATCAGCAGACCGTCTGCCGTCACGCCCAGCACCTCGATCACCGCAACGTGCAGGGGGCCGAGAAAGCCAAACCATGCGTGCTGGGCGACGTGCGACAAGTGCATGTCGATGAAGTCGATCTCGCCCGTGTTGATCTTGTTGCGGCAGATGGGGTCGGTGTTGAAAGGCAGGCGCTGGCCCAGGGCGTTGGCCGCGGCCAGGGCGCCATCAAGCTCGGGGGCGGTCGAAGCGCCGGTCCAGAGATTGATCTTGTAGGGCTTGCCTGCCGCATGCTCGGCCTTGGCGTGGGCTGCAAGGGCCTGGGGCACGGCCTTGGGGTGGCCCGCACCGGTGAAGCCGCTCATGCCGACGTTGGCGCCAGCGGGGATGAGCGCCGCAGCCTCTTCGGCCGACATGACGCGTTCAAGAAAGGCAGGGTGGCGTACCCGATCGGCCAGAGACATGGGGAAAACTCCGCAACGGTGAATGGGCGCCGGCGCGCAAGGCGCGCCAGGCAAATCCTTTGATCTTACCCGGGACGGTCAGATATATAAGGGTTTACCCGAGAACGGCGCCGACCGGTCGGCGCGCCTTCAGCTTTTGCGGTTGAGCAGCGCGTACAGCACGATGGCGCCAAAGGTGGCGGTGCCGATGCCGCCCAGCGCAAACTGGCCGAACTTGAGCGTGAAGTCGCCCGTGCCCAGGATGAGCGTGATGGCGGCGACGATGAGGTTCTTGTTCTGTGAGAAATCGACCTTGTTGTCCACCCAGATCTTGGCCCCGGCCACGGCAATCAGGCCAAAAACCACGATGGACACACCGCCCATCACCGGCAGCGGAATCGCCTGGATCACGGCGCCAAACTTGGGGCTGAATCCCAGCACCACGGCAATGAGCGCCGCCACCAGGAACACGGCGGTCGAATAGATCTTGGTGGCCGCCATCACGCCGATGTTCTCGGCATAAGTCGTAACCCCAGTGCCGCCGGCGCCGCCGCTGACCATGGTGGCAATGCCGTCGCCAATGAACGCGCGGCCCATGTACTGGTCCAGGTTCTTGCCGGTCATGGCCGTCACGGCCTTGATGTGGCCCAGGTTTTCGGCCACCAGGATGATGGCCACCGGGGCAATCAGCAGCATGGCCGGGCCGCTGAATACGGGTGCCGAGAAGCCCGGCATGCCCACCCAGGGCGCAGCCAGCACGGCAGAGAGGTCGAGCGGCTTGCCCAGGCCCAGGCCGTTGGTCAGCACGGCGTAGATGATGCTGGCCACGATCAGGCCCACCAGAATCAAGAGGCGCTGCACCATGCCGCGCGTGAGCACGGCCACCAGGCCCACGCTGACAAACGTCACCACCTGCATCCAGCTGTCAAAGTTGCTGGCCGCCATGTTCTTGATGGGGATCCCGGCCAGGTTCAGGCCGATCACCGCCACCACCGAGCCCGTCACCACGGGCGGCATGAAGCGCTCGATCCAGCCCGTGCCGACCATCTGCACGATGACACCGATCAGCGTGTACACCGCCCCGCAGGCGATGATGCCGCCCAGCGCCAGGCCGATATTGGCATTGGGCCCCTTGCCCGCGTAGGCGGTGGCCGCAATCACCACGCCGATGAAGGCAAAGCTCGACCCCAGGTAGCTGGGCACCTTGCCGCCGGTGATGA
>ERZ1023681.72-NODE-72-length-11630-cov-5.41425_pt1 | contig 11630 bp, 9 predicted proteins | sample MGYA00520878_ERZ1023681 | MGnify/ENA primary metagenome ERZ1023681 (study PRJEB33180, sample SAMEA4044475) | wastewater metagenome | place: Denmark | collected 2016-04-29 | study: EMG produced TPA metagenomics assembly of the PRJEB13832 data set (Local surveillance of... | reverse complement strand
GCCGCGGGCGTAACGAAGAGTGCACCACAGTCGTGGTAGCGCACGGGGGCAGCGTGGCGAAACGCAATCGGTGCGGTACGCATGGGTTCTTTGAAGGATGCAGTCAGGTCGTGGCTGAAGCCTACATCAACGGAAACGTCGGCAGCGGCACGGTCCAGGAAATGCAGGAATGGGTCGAATACATGACAATGGACGGTCTTTCGCCGATGTCCAAATTGCGCCGTGAAAACGGGCAGGACGAGCCGTGGAAAGTCAAATTCTTTGGCGTCGGCAATGAGAGCTGGGGTTGCGGCGGCAACATGCGTCCGGAATATTACGCTGATCTGTATCGCCGTTACCAAACCTACGTCAGACAGTACACGAAAGAACCGCTTTACAAAATCGCCTGCGGCCCGAACATCGATGATTACAACTGGATGGATGTGCTGATGAAGCATGCAGCGCCGTTCATGGACGGCATCAGCCTGCACCATTATGCGCTGGCTTCCGTATGGGAAGACAAGCGCCCGGCACTGGGGTTCCCTGAAAAAGAATGGTTTTCACTGATCGACAGCGCTTTGAAGATGGATGAATTGATCACGCGGCACACCACGATCATGGACAAATATGATCCTGATAAACGCGTCGGTCTGATCGTGGATGAATGGGGCTCTTGGCTGGCTGTGGAGCCAGGCACGAACCCGGGCTTCCTGTACCAACAGAACACAATCCGGGATGCGATGATCGCAAGTCTGACTTTGAATATTTTCCATAAGCATGCAGACCGCGTACAGATGGCGAATATTGCCCAAATGGTCAATGTGCTGCAAGCTATGATTCTGACTGAGGGCGCAGAAATGATCAAGACACCTACCTACTATGTGTTCGATCTCTATAAAAATCACCAGGACGCAACCCTTGTCGATGCGGATGGGGTCATTTCCGGCACGACCAGTTACACGGTTTCCAAAAAAGACGGCGTCATGACGGCATCTTTCTGCAACTACAGTCTGACTGACACAGAAACCATCACGTTGAGCCGTGTCGACGGCGTATTCGGGGAAACAGCAGCAGAGGGCATCTTCGGAAACAGCACGGATGATCATAACTCGTTCGAAAATCCTGAAGCCGTTGCGAAACAAACATTCACTGATTTCGCGGTGGATGGCAACGAATTGACGATCACGCTGCCTCCGATGAGTGTCGTTTCCGTATACGCAAAGGAAAACTGACATGACCTGCAAAGGCTGCGAACGTAACAATCAGATGATGGAGATGGATATCGAGAGCGCCATCGATGAGCAACTGTCGATGGAGCTGAACCACGCCTCAAACGAGCTGCGGGACCAGCGGTTGATTGTCTGTAGTGCGTGTCCGGCGCTTTCGGAGCATACGTGCAAGCATTGTGGCTGCTTCGTTCGCTTCCGTGCCAGTCTGCAGGACAAACGCTGCCCCTTGGGTAAGTGGTAACGCCATCCAGCTTAGGCACCGCTTTTGTATCAGCGTTTATATCAACAGGAATAGCTGCCGGCTTGCTGGTGGCTTTTCTTGCATCTTGACATAAAATCAGGTTGAAATTTGGATGAAATGGGGATATATAATGATCAAACCATTGCTGCAACAACACCCGAGAGTGATAGTATCAGACAGCTTCTGGCTGAAGTACAGGCAACTGGCGAGGGAGGAAATGATCCCATTCCAATGGGATGTCCTCAACGACAGAGGGAACATCGTCATCGAAAGCGAAAGGGAGGATGCGACCATCCCGACGGAAAAAAGCCATGTGATCGAAAATTTCAGGATTGCGGCTGGACAGAAGGAAGGACACCATTACGGCTGGCTTTTCCAGGACAGCGATCTGTACAAATGGATCGAAGCGGCAGCCAACACAATCGCGTTGGAAAAGGATGAAGCTCTGGTCGCCCAAGTGGAGGAAACGATCGAACTCTTGGAAGCGGCGCAGGACGATGACGGGTATTTGAGTACCTATTATCAGATCGATGCCCCGCACCTGAAGTTCAGAAGGTTGTTCGAAAGCCATGAACTGTACTGCATCGGTCATCTGATCGAAGCCGCCATCGCTTATAAGGAAGCGACCGGGTCCGGTCGGCTGCTTCAGATTGCCGACAAAGCGATCGACTGCATCGAAGCGCATTTCGGCAAATCGGAAGGGAAAATCGACGGTAGCGATGGCCACCAGGAAATCGAACTCGCGCTTGTGCGGCTGTACGAGTCGACGGGCAACCGGAAATACTTGGATTTGAGCAGCTACTTCCTGGAGGTGCGCGGACAGAACCCACATTTCTTTGCGGAGCAACTGGAAGAAAATGATCGCTTGGGACTGCAGCAAGGGCCGAAGCCTGTCATCAATACCGTCTATCATCAAGCGCATAAGCCCGTTATCGAGCAGGATTCGGCAAGAGGGCATGCCGTTCGGTTGGTCTATATGGCGCAGGCAATGGCTGGGGCCGGTCGCCACAAGCAAGATGAAAAGCTGGTCGGCGCCGCGAAAAAAATCTGGGAGAATATCGTCCAAAAGCGCATGTACATCACGGGCGGCATCGGTTCGACGGTCCGCGGGGAAGCTTTCACCTATGATTATGATTTGCCGAAGACCGAAACCGACAGCCAATATGCGGACATCATGGAGAGGACACTTTACAACAGCATCATCAGCGGCATGGCCTTGGACGGGAAGCACTTCTTTTACGTCAATCCGTTGGAAGTCGATCCCCAAGCGAGCGCCGAGAATCCGGATAAGAGCCATGTGAAGGCGACGCGGCCTTCTTGGTTCGGCTGCGCCTGCTGTCCGCCGAACTTGGCGCGCACGCTGCCCGCTGTCGGGAGATACGCCTTCACGCAAAAGGAAGATGAAGTGCTGCTGAATCTGTTCATCGACAGCGAACTGGCCGGGGAGCAAGCCGGCGAACCATACACAATTCGGCAAAAGCATACGGTATCGGAAACGGGCCAGACCGTAATCGCAGTTGAAAAAGCATCCTCCGAACAGCTGCGTTTGGGCATCCGCATCCCTTATTGGGCGGAAAATCCGGTACTGGTTGTGGACGGTCAAGAAACGGTTGCTGAAAGCAGCAATGGCTACACTTATGTGACCGTCATCTCCGATTCGATGGCTGTCGAATTAACATACACCATCGCCATCAACGAAATCGAGGCGCATCCACTTGTCAAAGCGGATAAGGGAAAAGTCGCCCTGCAACGGGGACCTTTCATTTATTGCCTGGAAGAACAGGACAACGGGAAACAACTGCATCTGCTGGCATTGACCGGATCGGTCCGACCACGTTTCCGATCGGATAAGCTGCTCGGCGATAGCGTCTTCCTGGAAGCTGAAGGGGAGCTGCAAGTGATGGAAGATGGGTGGCAGGGCAAGCTGTACCGCGTTCATCAGAAACCGCAAACCATTCCCAAAATGCTCACGTTCATCCCCTACTACAACTGGGGTAATCGCTCTTTGGGAGAAATGCAAGTATGGGTCGATAAGGAGGATACGCATGTTTAAAAGCTACGCAGAAACACCACCAAAAGGTTGGAACAGCTGGGATTCTTTCGGAGCCAGCGTGACGGAAGAGGAAGTATTGGGCAACGCCGAAGTGATGGCGAAAAGTTTGAAGGACTACGGTTGGGAATACATTGTCGTGGATATCCAGTGGTATGAACCTCTCGCTGATTCCTGCGCCTATCATCCGTTCACCGAACTCCGTCAGGATGAATACAGCCGGCTGATCCCTGCCGAAAACCGATTCCCTTCGAGCAAAGGGGGACTAGGGTTCAAACCATTGGCGGATGCGGTCCACGCAATGGGTCTGAAATTCGGCATCCATACCATGCGCGGCATCCCGAGGCAGGCGGTGCATGGCAATAGCCCGATTTTGGGTACGCAAAAAACGGCCCGGGACATTGCGGATACAAATTCCATCTGCCCGTGGAACACAGATATGTACGGCGTGGACAACACGAAGGACGGTGCACAAGCGTACTACGATTCGTTGCTGGCTCTGTACGCTTCCTGGGGAGTCGATTTTCTGAAAGTAGATGATATCGCGGATTCGAAATTGTACGGAACGCACAGCGGAGAAATCGAGCTGATCCGCAAAGCCATCGACAGTTGCGGCAGACCGATGGTGTTGAGCCTCTCACCGGGACCCGCCCCGATCGAACGGGGTACCTTTTTCCAACGGAATGCCAACATGTGGCGGCTGACGGACGATCTGTGGGACAATTGGGAGCAGCTGTACGACATGTTCGGACGCTGCGGAAAGTGGTCGGCTTTTGTCGGCACCGGTGCTTGGCCGGATTGCGATATGCTACCGTTGGGTCACATCGGCACCCGGACCGCGGCTGACGGTTCGGAGGCGCGTATGACACGGTTCACGAAAGAGGAGCAGCGTTCTTTGATGACGCTGTGGTCGATTTTCCGTTCGCCGTTGCTGTCCGGCGGCGATCTGCGTAAGTTGGATGATTGGACGCATTCGTTGTTGAGCGAACCCTATCTGATCGATGCGCATCAGAACGGGCGCGATCCAAAGGAAGTGTACCGAAAGGAAGATTTGGTGATCTGGGTTTCCGAAAGTGATACCAGGAAATATGTGGCTTGCTTCAATCTTGCGGATCGTCCAGTAGGCTTGCCTGTTGCCGCCAGGGAATGGCTGCAGTCACTTGGTGGAGAACTGCATGAGGTATGGGCAAACAGGGCAGTTTCGGTGGCGGATGCGGAAACGGCTTTTATCGCTCCGCACGGTGTCGCTCTGTATATTTCTAAGTAAAGACAGAACGGAAACGGGAACGAATCGGACAACTTCCGTAAAGTGCTCCTATGCTTTTGGCGCAATTAACGATAAAATGGGAAGTATCATATACTCGTAAGTCCAGCTTCCTTTGCCCAAAAATAGACAAGGAAGAGGACGGGAATGCGCCATGGAGGGGATAAACCAATGAAAACCGTTCAAGTGAAAGATGTTGTCTTCAACGAAGGCAGGCCGAAAATCTGCGTGCCGTTGGTTGGGAAAACAAAACAGGAAATCATTGCTGCAGTCAAAATGCTGGAAAAAGTCGCTTTCGATCTGGCGGAGCTGCGCATCGATTTTTTCGAAGGGGTAGAGTATCCGGAACAGGTCGAAGCGTTATTGACCGAAATCAACAGCATTTACAAAAAGCCGTTGCTGTTCACGTTCCGGACCAAAAAAGAGGGCGGAGAGCGCGAGCTGAGCTTGGACCACTATTTTGAATTGAACCGTTTCGCGATCCGGAGCGGGCTGGTGGACATGATCGATCTGGAACTGCTCAGTTCGGAAGAAGACGTGATCAATTTGATTGCTGAAGCGAACGAAAAAAACGTGAAAGTCATTCTGTCGAGCCACGATTTCTTCCGCACGCCTCCTCAAAAGGATATCGTCGCAAGATTGGTGAAGATGCAGCAACTCGGGGCGGACATCACGAAGATTGCGGTCATGCCGCAGAGCGAGGAAGATGTCTTGACGCTGCTGGCGGCGACGTTGGAAATGAAAAAAACGAAAGCTGATCGCCCGTGCATCACGATGTCGATGGGCAAATACGGCGTCATTTCGCGCTTGGCCGGAGAACTGTTCGGTTCCTGCCTGACTTTTGCGGCGGCCAAAGATGTTTCTGCACCCGGTCAGGTATCTGTCCGCGATGTCCGTTCCATCCTGGAAATTCTGGCGCTGGATTAAGAACGTGCGGGCGGAACAGATCGGTTCGGAACTTTCGGATTTCCGCTCAGCTCCGGTGAAGCGTCGCTTGCCGGAGTAAACTGATCGTCAGCAAACGCAAATCCTGCGGAGCCTCCCTCATCGGAGAACGTAACCGAAAATGTAGGCGACCTCCTGCGAAGCCACAGTTCGCCGGAGGTCACACGTTTTTCTTCGATTTGGAGAACAAATGGATGGAGAACAGGACAAAAAAGCCACCCTGGATATAAGGATGGCTTTTTTGATGTCCGGAATGATTCATCGTATGCTCAGCTTCTCGGCTTAAAGCTGCTTACTTTCAACAAAATTTGGTTGATGCCAAGCAGCAATTCGTCCGTCAATTCGATATCCACCGACTTGATGTTATCTTCGATCTGCTCTGGACGGCTGGCGCCGATGATGGCTGAGCTGACGCCGGGTTGGCGCAGAATCCAGGCCAGAGCCAGTTGCGGCATGGTTATTTCCAATTCATGCGCGATGGCTTCGATTTCTCCGATGGCTTCCAACAGGGACTCGTTTTCCAGATATTTTTGCATTGAACTGTTCAGTTTGCTGTTGGCGGCACGGCTGCCTTCCGGAACTAGTTGGCCGGATTTGTACTTGCCGGTCAGGATGCCTTGTCCCAATGGAGAAAAAACGACTTGCCCCATGCCATTGGCGACGGAGACGGGCAGCACATCGACCTCGATGTAACGCTCAATCATATTGTAGATCGGTTGGTTGGAAATGAGCGGCCGGAAATTATGCTGTTTTGCAATCTGGTGAGCCTCCTGGATTTTGGCGGCCGGCCATTCGCTGACTCCGGCATAAAGAATCTTGCCTTGACGCTGCAGATCATCGAGCGCCCAGAGTGTTTCCTCCATCGGTACGCTCGGATCGTAACGGTGGCATTGGTAGAGATCCAGATAATCCATGTCCAGACGCTTCAAGCTGGCGTCGCAGGCTTCGATGATGTGTTTGCGTGACAAGCCCCGGTCATTCGGACCATCCCCCATCGGGAAATAAACTTTGCTGGCGACGACCAAACTGGAGCGCCGATAGTCCTTCAGCACTTTTCCGAGCACGGTCTCAGCAACACCCTTTTCATAAACGTTGGCTGTGTCGAAAAAGTTGATGCCGGCATCATAAGCGGTTCGGATGCATGCCTCCGCTGTCTGATCCGCTACTGATTTTCCGTAGGTCAACCAACTGCCCAATGCGATTTCGCTGACACGCAAACCGCTTTTCCCTAGATTCCTGTATTTCATCCACTCGTCCTCCTTGATTCATTTAATCAGACTTTGATGATAGCCGAAATAGCTTTCTGTCCTTATCATAAGCCACAAAATCGAAATCGCCAAAGGAAAAGGCCAACAAATCGAAAAAATGGAAGCGCTGCGATTCTTTTTGTATTAACGACAAAAAAAGGTATACTTGAGGTAAGGAACGGTGTCAAAGAACAGAAAGGATGGGGTCTATAAATGACGAACATAGACGAAAACATCAAGGCTTCGCTACGGATAGCGAATGCCAATCGGATGGTGGCGTTACCGGATGGCAGCATCATGCCGCAAATGGGGCAAGGAACATGGTACTTAGGTGAGGATCCTGCAAAAAGGCAAGAGGAAATAGAAGCTTTGCGTTTAGGTGTGGAATTGGGAATGACGTTGATCGATACAGCCGAAATGTACGGGGACGGGAAGTCGGAACGCTTGGTTGGGGAAGCGATCAAAGGCATCCGTGACCAAGTCTATCTTGTTTCCAAAGTGTACCCGCATCGAGCGAGCCGAAACGAGATTTTGGCTGCTTGTGCCGAAAGTTTGCGCAGATTGGATACGGACCACTTGGATCTATATTTGCTGGAGTGGCGAGGAAATGTGCCTTTGTCGCAAACGATAGCCGGAATGGAGCAGTTGAAGGCGGAAGGAAAGATCGGCAGATGGGGCGTTTCCAACTTCGACATCCATGATATGCAGGATCTTTTGTCGATGGAACATGGGAACCAGTGTCAAGTGAATCAAGTTTTGTATCATTTGGGCTCACGTGGGATAGAGTTCGATTTGCTGAAATGGCAACGGGAGCACAACATTCCGACCATGGCCTACTCGCCATTGGCTCAGGGAGGCAGGTTGCGCGAGCAATTGCTGGAGAGTGAAGAAGTGCAGAGCATCGCAAAAAAACACGGTGTCGAAGCACTCCAGATCATTTTGGCATGGTGCCTCATCCATCCAGATGTTGTAGCGATACCGCGATCTTCCAACCCCGATCATACGTATCTCAATGCTCAGGCGGCAACAATCCGGCTGGATGATGAAGATCTGAAACGATTGGATGCACGGTTCCCGGCGCCCACTTTCAAAACGGCGTTAGATATCATTTGAGGATGAAACAAATCGTTTCTTTTCTGAAACGAAAATCATTGTGGCAAACCTGTAATCAGAATGTAAGGGGATTCTCCGGAAGTGTCAGAGTTGTGCTAAAATGAACTCATGAGAGCGAAAAGCCCTTTCACGGAAGGTTGGAATGAAAGCCTTTCCTAACGGGTTGTGCGGAACTATAGCCGCTTTTTTAAGGAATGCATTGTCACGACAGAATTTTTGAGCCGGAAAGCAAAGAGAAACCAAAAATAGGAGGAAGCATGCATGTCGAAAGAAGCTTTGAAGATTGTTACGATTGGTGGAGGTTCCAGTTATACACCGGAATTGATTGAAGGATACATTTTAAGAAAAGATGAATTGCCTATCAAAGAAATTTGGTTGGTGGATATAGAGGCAGGCAAGGAAAAACGGGAAATAGTCGGCGCAATGGCGAAACGCCAAGTCGAGGCGGCGGGATTGGACTGGGAAGTCCACCTGACATTGGATCGTTTCAATGCATTGAAAGATGCGGATTTCGTAACGACGCAATTCCGTGTAGGTTTATTGAATGCTCGTATCAAAGATGAGCGCATTCCATTGTCCCATGGTGTTTTGGGTCAAGAAACCAATGGTGCAGGCGGAATGTTCAAAGCTTTCCGTACGATTCCGATCATCGGCCAGATCATTGCGGATATGAGAGTGCAATGTCCGGATGCATGGTTGATCAACTTTACGAACCCTGCAGGTATGGTGACTGAAGCAGCCATCAAACATTTCGGTTGGAAGAAAACAATCGGCCTATGCAATGTTCCGATCGGACACCGCAAAGTCGCAGCAGAAAAATTAGCGATTCCTGAAGATGAATTACTGTTCAAATTTGCCGGAATCAACCACTTCCACTGGCACCGTGTCTGGGATGACAAGGGGGCGGAGCGCACAGATGAAGTGATCGATATGGTTTACGGACCGCAAAAAACCGAAGATGAGAACCATCTGAAAAATATCCACAGTGCGCAATTCCACTACGAGCAACTGAAGGACTTAGGCTTGCTTCCTTGCGGATACCATCGTTATTACTATATCGAAGATGAAATGTTGAAGCATTCTATTGAAGAATTCGAAAAAGGCGAAACGCGTGCGCAAGTCGTCAAGGCAACGGAAACACGCTTGTTCGAACTTTACAAAGATCCTGCTTTGAACTACAAACCGGAAGAATTATCGCAACGCGGCGGTACGCACTATAGTGATGCTGCCTGTGAAGTGATTGCGTCGATCCAAAACGACAAACGTACGGACATGGTTGTATCGACAGCCAACAACGGTACGATTCAAGACTTACCTTATGATTGCGTCGTAGAAGTTTCCGCCTTGATCACAGCTCATGGCGCAGAACCATACAACTGGGGTGAAATGCCTTCCGCGGCCCGTGGCTTATTGCAAGGCATGAAAGCGATGGAAGAAACAGTCATCCGCGCGGCCATCACAGGCAGCTATGGTGCTGCATTGCAGGCCTTCACAATCAACCCACTTGTGCCGGGCGGTACAACAGCCAAGACGTTGTTGGATGAATTGTTGTATGCACACAAAGAGCACTTGCCGCAATTCGCAGAGAAAATCGCTGAAATCGAAGCAAATCAACCGGAAACAGTCGCTTACGTCGATGAATTGATGAAATCAAACTAATTAAATGAGCGTGAAAAAGAGTGGCTGCCCTGTAAAAAAAAGGCAGCCACTTTTTTTGCGCGCAACTCCGGTGAACGCAGGCATCACCGGAGTTCGCCCAATATTTTGTCTTGTGTTCTTCGATGAGGAAGGCTTCGCCGGAGTTGGGACGAATCATCGTCTATGTCCTCCGGCGAGTGATGCCTGTCCGGAGGTGCGTCTGAATTTCCAGTTGTTTCCTCCCGCGAATCATCACACTCTCTTATTAAACGTGTTCTGAATCCCAGAAATCTCCGCCTAAGCTGCTATTACGTCACGGGCAAAAAGCGCCCGTTCTCGTAATCGCCTCTTAGTGCTCGATTTCTAGAGCGGGATTCATCACACTCTCTTTAAACGTGTTCTGATTCGCAGGGGATTCCGCCTAAGTTGACTACCACACACGGACAAAAAACGTCCGTTTTGTGTTAGTCCTCTTAGTGCTCGTCCCCTCCCGCGAATCATCACACTCTCTTATTAAACGTGTTCTGAATCCCAGAAATCTCCGCCTAAGCTGCTATTACGTCACGGGCAAAAAGCGCCCGTTCTCGTAATCGCCTCTTAGTGCTCGATTTCTAGAGCGGGATTCATCACACTCTTTTTAATCTTCAAGCACCATGATGCCGATTCCCAACAATCCGGGCCCGGTGTGGACACCCAATACTGGCGAGATTTGACCTTCAGCGTATATTTTGGCCCCAGCAACCAAGTCCTTCAGCTGATCTTTCATAACGAGCATCTCTTCGTAGGCATCCCCATGGCAGATCGAAAGGTAGAAATTTTTGTGCTGACCCAGTTTTTCGCGGGTCATATCGATCAGTTTCTGGATGCTTTGTTTGCGGCCACGCACTTTTGCGACCGTGTCGTAGATGCCGTCTTCGTTGCAGGAGATGATCGGTTTGATGTTCAAGGCGCTTCCCAGGATTCCAGAAACTTTACCGATGCGGCCGCCCTTCATCAGATACTCCAAGGTGCCGACGCCGAAGAGGATAGTGGACTGTTTCACGGCTGCTTGTGTTTTAGAAACGACTTCCTCGAACGGAAGTCCCGCTTCGATCTGTTCGGCAGCGTAAAGTGCCACAAATCCTGATGCGATGGCGATATTCAGCGTGTCGATGACGACAATCTGCATGTCTTCGATATCGTCCGCCAATAATCTGATGGCTTGGCAGGTGCCGCTCAAACCGCTGGAAATGGCGGATACGATTACTTGATTGAAGCCGTCCGCTTTGATTTTGGCGAAAGTGTCGGCAATCGTTTCCGGCAAAGGTAAGCTTGTCTTTGGAATTTCTTCCTGGAATCTTTCGTAGACTTGCTCCGGTGTGATGTCGACCCGATCGCGATAGCTCGCGTCTTTATAATTGATCATCAACGGTAAGATGTAGATGTGGTATTTGTCGAGCAACTCCTGTGGAATATCGTTGCAGGAATCGGCCAAGACGGCAATGGAATTAGATTTCATCATTTGTATTCTCTCCTTTTTGGGATGCGTGACTGACGCCATCGACCAATATGATTTTTTGTGTCAACAATTTCGAAGCAAGCGACAACGTGATCATCTTCAAAGCGATGTTTTCGCTGTGGATGTCCTCCAAGGTATAGGTGAAATGCTCTTTTTTATCAAGGTCGCGGAAAAGCATCCGGAAGGCGTATTCCAATTCCTGGCAGAAAGTGTCGAAGGCGATCTGGAATCCGCGGATGGAGACTTGCAGCTCCAGTCCTTTTTTCACCTCCGACAAAGGCAACACCTGCTTGAGCAAGGTGATGACGATCAGTTGAGCGATGTGCGTTTTGTAATATTTCTTTCTCTCGGGTTTATCGATCAGCTGCAGTTTTACGTAATTATTGATCATAGCCGGCGTGATGATGCGTTCTTCCTGGGTGGCAT
>ERZ1023681.67-NODE-67-length-12042-cov-6.13431_pt1 | contig 12042 bp, 16 predicted proteins | sample MGYA00520878_ERZ1023681 | MGnify/ENA primary metagenome ERZ1023681 (study PRJEB33180, sample SAMEA4044475) | wastewater metagenome | place: Denmark | collected 2016-04-29 | study: EMG produced TPA metagenomics assembly of the PRJEB13832 data set (Local surveillance... | reverse complement strand
CATGCTTCCTGGCGATGAAGAAATATTACTGCAACATACAGTGGATTACTTATCTTTCAGTTACTACATGTCAATGGTTGCCAGCGGAGCACCTGATAAGAAGAAGGAAAAAGGGAACTTCTTCAGTGGTGTGAAAAACCCTTATTTAGAGTCATCTGATTGGGGATGGCAAATCGATCCTAAAGGATTGCGTATTACCTTAAAGAAAATGTATGATCGCTACCAAGTACCGTTGTTTATCGTAGAAAATGGACTTGGAGCCTATGATAAAGTAGAGGCAGACGGCTCAATCAACGACGATTATCGTATCGATTACATGCGTGCACATATTGAGCAAATGAATGAAGCGATCAAAGAGGGTGTAGATCTTATGGGGTACACAAGCTGGGGTTGTATCGATTTAATCAGCGCAAGTACCTCTGAAATGTCCAAACGTTACGGCTTCATCTACGTTGACCAAGACGATTATGGCAATGGCACTTTAGAGAGAAGCAAGAAAAAATCATTTGATTGGTATAAGCAGGTAATTACTACAAATGGAGAAAAACTATAGATAGAACTTAAGAAAATACCTCCACTATAATGTTTTGTGCACAATCGTGTGCCTCTTCATTATAGTGGAGGTATTGTTGATTTAACGATTTCGCGAAGAAGAAACCATAGAACAGATCCTTGGTCGGCATTTATTGATTATTTTTTACAGGACCTCATTGTGTATGATCAAGAAAACGATACCAATCATACCCTGTCGTTACAGTTGGCTTTAAAGCTATACGCAAAATAGACATAGTCCGCTGCACCAACTATGCAATCTATTCATATAAAAAATGTTATAATGAAGCAGATACTGTCAATATAACTAAACCCAAAGGAGACTATTGAGGAGGTGGCAGAATGGTACCTGACCCCGCTAGGTGGATAAGACGATTCAACTTAACAAAACGGGAAGGCTCGCTGCCTTCTCAAGAGGAGGATTATAATGAAAAAAAATGTATTCAAACACGAGTCCTATTACAATAACATTTTCGCGGTTCTAAAAGAGAATGACCGCGAGCAATTCCGCACCCTTTTGCTGACGCTTCACGAGCGAGACCAGGCGGAGGTGCTGCGCCGCTTATATCCTGAAAATAAGAAGAAAATCGAAATTTTTTTAACAGCAAAAGAATTCGCTGATGTACTGGGCTGGATGGATGTGGATGAGCAAGCAAACTTGCTGAAGGATTTTAAACCCGAATATGTGCGGGAAATTCTCCAGAGGATGTCACGCGACGATGCAGCGAGTATGTTGGCTAAAACAGGATCTGAAGGCAAAGCCATTCTGAATCAACTGAGCGACCAGGATCGAGCCGACTTAGAAGAGTTGCTGGCTTACCCGTCACAAAGCGCTGGCTCGATTATGACAAAAGAATTTGTGAGCGTTTCTCCCAATTCCACTGTCCATCAAGCCTTTAATCAAGTGCGTGCACAAGCTCCAACTGCAGAAATCATCCAATATCTGTATGTCTTGGATGCGCACGGTATCTTACTCGGGATTTTGTCCATACGTGATTTATTCCTTCTCCCTGCAGAAGTGATGATCGGAGATAGGATGTCCTCACACTTCATCCACGCGCGACTCGAGGATGATCAAGAAAAAGTAGCCCGGCTGATCCAAGATTACGACTTAGTGGCGCTGCCTATCCTGGACGAAAAAAATATCCTCAGAGGGATTGTAACGGTGGATGATATCATGGACATCATGGAAGACGAAGTAACTGAAGACTTTAACGAGTTCTCAGCCATTACGACCACTTTTGACCGGCCAGAAACCGTCTGGGAAATTGCTCGTGCACGCTCACCATGGATCATCATCTTACTCTTTATGGGAATGCTTAGCGCAAGTCTAATCAGCTCATTTGAAGAAACGCTCAATCAAGTAGTCGTTTTAGCCGCCTTTATTCCTATCATCATGGACTCCGCGGGTAACGTAGGAACCCAGTCGCTAGCAGTGGCCGTTCGAGGCTTGATTTTGAAAGAACAGGATGAGCGCATCGGACGTACCATTTGGAAAGAATTTATGGTGGGGATGTGTATCGGTCTTTTGGCAGGAATTGTTTTATCGCTTGTCATTCTCATCTTTTACAGAAATGCTGTCCTCGCGCTCATACTGGGGATAACCATTTTCATCACCCTGAGTCTTTCTACCATCAGCGGGACAGTTGTTCCTATCCTTATCAATACGTTAAAATTCGATCCAGCCATCGCATCCGGACCATTCATTACCACCATCAATGATATTTTAGGACTCTATATTTACTTTTCTATCGCTTCATTCCTGCTCCATCTTATTTAACGTTAGAAATAGTATTTGTTCTTCATGGAGTAATTGATAAAAAAGCAAAAAACACCTCGACTATAATGAACAAGCCCGCTCGTGGGCTTATTCACTATAGTCGAGGTGTTGTTGATGGAATCGTCTGTTTTACCGAGTGAGAATTTTGGTTAGTGCATCAATTGGTTTTCAAACTTAATTTTTCCAACGCTTCTTTGCTGACAATGAAATATTGTCGGCCTCTTTTTTCCAATAATCCTTCTTCACGGAATTTGTTGAGCGTGTATAACAAATGTCGGTAGCTTACTCCCACATACTCCGCTGTCTCTGTCAGTTTTTCTTGAAAATAGCCATTATTCTCAATTTGAAGAATATACTTTGCTAATCTATTTTTGAGTTCATAATCTTGCATAGCTGTGTAATGCTCTGTTCTTTTAAGCAATTTATCACCTAAATATTTTGATAAATGAAGAAGAAAAGCATTATCCTCCAGCAGCTGTTTTTTCGCTGATGCTAACGGAATCGCCAGACACGTACAGTCATTTATAGCTACAACATCTTTTGAATGTTCTTCTGCCTCGATTAAAGATAATTCACCAATAAAATCATTTTTCCCTAGAAACTGAATGAGTGCGCGCTTTCCGTTCTCATGCACTAAATAGATCTTTGCCCTCCCATCCAACAATAAGAATAAGCAGCGAATATCTTCGTCAAAACGCACAATATATTCATTGCAGGAAAATTTGCAAATGTAGGCTTGATGTAACAGTGCTTCCGGAAAAATTGCTTGCATGCTTCTATATCTATCGACAGATTGTGCAGCATACTCTTTTAGACGAATCTTCTCCAAATTGTCACCTCACTATGATATATCTCCTATTATTATATTCTGATATAGGATATATTACAAAGAAGAGGTGGATAAGAATGAATAAATATAAACATATCATTTTTGATTTAGATGATACACTACTTGATTTTCAAGATACAGAAGAACAGGCTTTAAAAGAAATTATTACATTGTATAATTTGCCCTACAATAAACAGACTATTGCGTGTTATAAAGGCATTAACGATGGCTTGTGGTCTCAATTGGAAGAGGGCTTGATTTCTCGCGAGAAAGTTTTAAAAACACGCTTCTCCTTATTTTTGAAAGAATTTCAGATAGATGAGAGTGGATCAAAAGTAGAGGCGATGTACCGTGAGCATTTAAACCAAGGCCATTCGACCATTACCCACGCAACTGAATTATTGGACACATTAAGTGGGCAAGGATACAAATTATATATTGGCACAAACGGCGTAGGCAATACGCAAAGAAAAAGATTAGCAGATTCCAAGCTGCAAGGCTATTTTGAAGATATTTTCATATCCGAAGAAATCGGGCATGAGAAACCGAATGCCCTCTTCTTTCAACATATTTTGGATACTTTGAACGCAAGCCATAAAGAAGAATTTTTAATGATCGGGGATCGCTTATCCTCAGATATCAAAGGCGCTCTCAACATAGGAATGGACTGCGTCTGGTTTGACCGGAAGAAAAGTCAACCTGATCCATTCGCCCCGCAAAGCACATACACTGTATCAAACTTAATGGAAATAGCCGCATTATTGGAAGGTTAGTTGACAGAAATGAGCAGGCAAACACCCGATACCAATCCGACCAGATGTTGGTCAGGCTAGTATCGGGTGTATTTTGTTATAGGATCCAACTTTGTGCGGTTGCTTGTTGCGGAAATTGCCTGGTGGTCAAACAATGCCTTTTATGTCAGATCTTGTCTTCATCTCCCGGAACATATGTTGTTTCTTGTTCCAAAACATCTTCCATTGCCTCGACATCGGGATGAGAATCCTTTTCCGGCGCATCTTCAAGGATATCTTTGGCTACGCCTGGATCTGGGTTCATCGGTTCCAAGTTCAACGCACTTTCCTTATTCAACAAGTCATCCACAATCACAATGATTTCGCCATCATCCAATTGTTTCTGGTACCCATCCAACAAAGTGTCCTCTTCCGCTTCAGAGTCGGGGTTTTCGGTGTTGGTCACGTAATCATCACTCGTGAAAATGGGGAACATATTCAGGATTTTTTCCCAAAGCGAAAAATGTTCGGCATGATGCTCCTCCAATTTGATCTGTGCATCTGTGGAATCATCCAATTCCTTGTATGTGTTATCTTTATTTGTGACAAGCGTAATGTCTGATTCCGCGTACCCTTCCTTACGCAAATCCTCTAGAACAGCATGAACTTCTGAAATGGTGCGGTAGGAGCCTTTTACAAACTTAGCCATAATCATTACCTCCACATTCTTATTCGATACTCTGTTACAACTCTATTTTATAGAAACTTGGCTGCACTATCAAAGATTAACCCTTCAACAACAAAGATGAAGGTAAAAACACCGCCAAAGTCAGCTGATACCTGGCTGACTTTGGCGGTGTTTAGTGCTTATTCCCAAACGGGTATGGACGATTTGTTGGTGACCTCATCTATGATTTTTTCAACTTCAGGATTTTGATAGTAATCGACGATGATTTGGAAATCAGGGTCTTCACTTTCATCTTCTCGAGCAGCGATTACGTTGTAATAAGGTTTGGATGAGTCCGCCACGGGTTCAAGGAAAATGGCGTCCTCAGTAGGCACCAAGCCTGCATCAGCAGCCATGTCATTATTGACTACGGAGGCATCGACGTCCGTCATGGCGCGAGCCGTCTGATTGGCAGCCAAGACCGTGAATTTGAGGTTTTTCGGATTTGATGTGATGTCATTTACAGTAGGCAACAAGCCCTTTTCTGCATCCAATTCAATCAATCCGGCAGCCTGCAACAACAGCAAGGCTCTGGATTCGTTCGAAACATCATCCGGTATCGCGATTTCCCCACCATCCGGTATTTCATCTACAGATGTGTGTTTTTCAGAAAAAAGCCCCATCGGATTCAGTGTCGTATACGCGATTGTTGTGTTGCTGTATCCAGCATCTTCATTCACTTGTTCCATGTAAATTTCAGTCAAAGCCGCGTGCAGATCAATTTCGCCCTCTTCCAAAGCTTGGATCGGTTTCACATATTCCGTGAATTTTACCAGCTCGATTCTTACGGGTTCGTTGTTTTCTTCAAGTTGTTCTTGAACATGTTCCCACACCTCATTCCGTTCACCGACAACGCCAATTTTCACAGTCCGGATATCTTCTTGAGCCGCTTCCTGGCCGCACGCAGCGAGAAACAATGCCGCTGCCCCAACCGTTACTAAACTTTTAAATATTTTTTTCATGTTTGTCCGCCTCTCCCCATACTTCGTTTAAGCGATTTTGCCTGTCTTCTTCCAAAGGGATCATTCGCTCATGATTTCCCTCTTTTTTATAAAAATCCTGATGGTACTCTTCCGCAGGATAAAAGATGCTTGCAGGTGAAATTTGCGTGACGATCGTTGCAGCGATTGCCAGCTTATCTTTCAGCTCCTCTTTTGAGCGTTCCGCAATTTCTTTCTGTGTTTCCGAGTGATAAAAGATTTCCGGACGGTACGACGAGCCGCGGTCCATGAACTGTCCCATGGCATCTGTCGGATCCGTTTGTTGCCAATAAATATCCAGCAACTCCCCATAGGAAATCACACTATTATCAAAAGTGATCTGGATCGCCTCTGTGTGCCCGGTTCCTCCTGCCTTCACTTCCTCATACGTCGGATTTTCTTTGAAACCGCCGGTATAGCCTGAAACAACGGACTCGATTCCAGGTCTTTCATCAAACGGTTCAAGCATGCACCAGAAACATCCTCCGGCAAGCGTTGCAATTTCTTTGGACATAGTCTTATTCTCCCCCAAAAATGGCGTTCCGCCAATTCATAACATTTTTTCATTATATAGCAGGAAGTTACTTTTAGATAGTGAAACAAAATCGATCACTGATGATCGTTTTTTCCGAACACCACAGAATCTCCCTTCTGAAAATCATTGACTTTTCCTGTAATTAAATTATCCTATAAACATACCAGAAATGAGTGTTATGAAAATCGATGCGTTTTCATCGGAAGCGTATTGATGATTCAGGATAGCGAGGGAAACATGCAAAAGACAAAAAATCAGACACAAATCTATGCCTTTGTTACAGTGCTGCTGTGGGCATCGGCATTTGTTTTCACAAAAATCGCGCTGACTTACTACACGGCAGAAGCGATAGGCGTTCTCCGTTATGTGATCGCTTCGCTATTATTCATTGTAATCGGGGTTTTCCAAAAAATTGGATTGCCGGAGAAAAAAGATATCCCTAAATTCCTGCTGGCCGGTGCTTTAGGGTTTTCGCTCTATATGATCACCTTCAACCAGGCTTCAAAATCGCTGACGGCCGCAACAGGCAGTGTTGTCATCGCCTCCGCGCCTATCTTGACGGCCCTGTTTGCTTGGATGATATTCAAGGAACGAATCCGCTCGCTGGGATGGGTCGCAATCATCATTGAATTCATCGGAATACTGATTTTGACATTATGGAATGGCATCCTTTCGGTGAACGCAGGTATTTTCTGGATGTTTGGCGCAGCCGTCTGCATCAGTGGCTATAATCTGCTGCAACGTTCCTTGTTGAAAAAATACTCTGCCTTACAATCAACAGCTTACAGCGTTTTGGCTGGAACCCTGTTTCTGCTGTGGTATTTACCGGATGCGGCGGTCCAATTCGGCAATGCCCCACTTCAGCAGTTGCTGGTGATGATTTTTCTGGGTGTATTCCCCAGTGCACTTGCGTATATGTTGTGGGCAAAAGCGCTGATGCTCGCACAAAAAACAAGCGAGGTAACGAATTACATGTTTGTTACGCCATTGCTGGCCGCTTTGATGGGCTTCCTCATAATGGGAGAGATCCCTGCATTGTCGACATGGTTGGGCGGCCTGATGATCTTTGCCGGCTTGTTGCTGTTCAAAAAAGCCAATACGTGATAGGCACATCGTCAACAACAACGTTATCTTAGAGGATATGTTCGCAAAGATTCGCTATCATTTCGGCGACTGATTCGTTGAATGGATTTTTGTTAAAGCATATGAAAAGCGCCTTCCGATACGGACTTTCGTATCGAGAGGCGCTTTTGCTATCTTCACTTTTGAATCCAAACTTAGCTTCTGCTGACATCCCTTGGAAAAAAGAATGCTAGTGCTTGAAGTTAGTTATTCTATCTTAAAAGCTTTTTCCTTCGCTAAATAGAATGGGCGTAAATACGCGACTGTGTTGGATAATGGCAACACATCCGCACTTAGATTGATATTCAATACATTTGTTAAATAGTCCCTTCTGACAGAAATCCGTTCCCATAATTCCGGATAGGATTTTTGTATTTCATGCTGGAGGTTTTCATCAGCTATAGCAACGCACTCTTCGGCACTCACTCCGGTATACCCAGGTACCGATGGGATGATATCGATCTGCAGAATCATGCCGCTTTTCAGTTTCTCAGAAGAATCTGCATAGATTGGGGAGGACATCCATTCTTCATCCGCTGTCAGATGCCCTGGATTCAAATGCCAATGATATTTGCTTTTAGGGAATACATCCTCAATAAGCTGGTACAATTCATTTCCGGCCATTCCAACTTTTATGTTTTCCAGCCAACTGACTACAGCTGCAAAATACGGTTTTGCGACGGCTTCCAAATAATCTCTTTGCGTATCCGGAAGTTGCTCTGCTTGCTCAACCACAAACCCGGTTCGACTGGATAAACCACCTTTGAATCCGGTGGTCAGGGACATAGGCTCGCCCAACTGAATTTCTTTATGAGTGGGATATATATTGGCAAGTTCAAAGCGCTGCCCTGCTGCCGCAATCGTGACGACTGAATTGTACTGCCCATCGGCGTTCAACAAATTTCCGATTTCTGTTTCTTTGCAGCCCGGTTCAATAGCATTCATGGCACGTAACATACAGCGCGAAGACAGGTTAGCGCCATATTCGTAATGCGCGATTTCGTTGGCGTTATTCGTGGTCCGGACTCCGTTATCCCCAATCATCACATACGCACCATTAACTAACTCACACTCTGTTGGGATGGTATTTTTGAGGGCATCTACAATAAAATACGGTACATCAAACAGTGTGGACGGATCGCTTTGCTTCGTCGTAAACATTTTCCAGCCGATCACACCGACCCGTTTCTTTTTGGCGATACCCAAATCAAGGAATATGGATTCAAGTGTTTTTTCATTCTCCATCGGCTGGTTAGGCAATGAGAACTGTGGGTAATGGATCAAATCGGCCGGAACACGTGCATGCGCACATAGTTTTAAGTTCTCATTTCCAAGAATCAAAGTAAATTTCTCTGGATTTTCGACAACTAGGAGACCTTCTTCAAAACGGGGAATAAAACCGGTTAAATATTCAAAATTGCTTGCATGCTCTTTATCCGCATAAATAATCAAAGCTTCAAAGTTTTCTTCACTCATTCTCTGCAACAGTTTTTGTTTCCGTTCAGCAATCGTTTCAGCATTTAAAAAAGTAGGGGCAACATGCTCGAACACTTGCGGCTCGGGTATACTCTCTAATATAATTTTTTTGTTCAGCATACTATTCTCCTCTTTCGTCTTTGATAATAGCTTTTACGTCACTTTAAAATCAACTTCCGCACTCTTATGTTTTGATTGCCTTACAACGTGATAACGATCGGGCCTTCCTTCGTCACAATGATCGTATGTTCGTATTGGGCGACCATGCTTTCTTCTGTAAAGAAGGTCCAGTCGTCATCTTCAACTTGGAAAACTTCCTCTTCGAATGTGGAAATGAAAGGCTCGAAGGCGATGACCATGCCCTCTTTCAGAATTTCGTCATCCCAGCGCGAGTAGTAATTGAAGATATGATCCGGTGCTTCGTGGATTGCGCGTCCGACACCGTGTCCGGTCAGATTTTTGATGACCGTCAAGCCATGGCGTTTCGCCACGTTATGCACCGCTTTTCCTAAGTTGCTTGTTTTTGCGCCCGGTTTTACCTTCGCAAGTCCCGCGTCGAATGCTTCCTTGGCGACTTCGCAGATTTTTTGCAGCACGACATGGCCCTCACCAACTACAAAGGAAATGCCAGTATCCGCAAAATAGCCGTTTTTGGAACCTGAAACATCGATATTCACAAGGTCCCCTTCTTCAATGATTCGATCGCTCGGAATCCCGTGTGCCACTTCTTCATTCACACTGATGCACGTATACCCAGGGAAATTGTATTCCCCTTTTGGTGCAGACTGCGCTCCGGCTTTTTCGAAAAGCTCCTTGGCAATGTCGTCGAGCTCTTTAGTGGTGATTCCAGGTTTCGTGGCTTGGACCATTTCATCGCGGATCGCTCCGCAAATGCCGCCAATTTCTTTTAATCCGTTAAAATCCTCTTCCGTCTGTGCAATCATTTTGTATCCTCACTTCTTAAAGCATTTTTGATTATCTTTCCAGTTAGATTCTATCACAAACGGAAGAAATATTTCTTCAGCGATACCAAATAAAGCTATCTCTTTTTGGATGGCAAAAATTTTTTAACAATCCATTTTGCACTGAAAAATCCGATCGCCAACGAGCCGAGTAATAGCAGCAGCGAAGGGAGTAACTTATTGAGTCCCTCGCCATAGAAGTAATCGTGAAAAATCTGCATGCCTGCGAATATTATCGCGGCGGAAATGACACTGCCGACCACGTAATACAGGACCGTAGTCAAGGAGCTGCTCCTATGATGCACGTGCTCATCAGGATTGTTCATGCTCCCTCCCGAGTGCGTGAGATTCGGGCCATCAAACTTGTTGTTTGCACCCTGACCGATATTGACTCTGGAATAGATGGAACTGTCCACATTACTTTTGTCGTCGTACTTTTTCTGATTGTCTCGCGTACTCATTCCTGCACCCGCTTTCTTTTAAATACAAAGCTTCCGTTTTAGAGATCCGTTTGCTTCAAATTCATAAGGCTATTGCGTACTCTGGCAATAAGGGCAGTGGTTACAAAAAGAATAACACCAACCTTGTTGAACAGCAGAAATACATGGAAAATAGCTCCAAAAGAGTTGGTCTTATGATACCCACTCAGCAACAGCAATGGAAAAACCGTAACCAGCATCGTCAAGTAATGAACCATAATCTGCTTGCGGAAGCTCCACTGTTTTAACTCGTATATGATGCTTGCCAGTCCCAAGAACAAGGCCATGAATCCATAAAAAAGAAAAACCTTTGCATCGGCTGCTCTTCCCTGAAAATTATTCCATGCATACATTGACAGCATAACAGCAAAGGGCAGAGTTCCCCTGATTAATCCTTTTAAGAAAAGCTTCATTTTTATCCCCTTTCGCAAGTACCCTTTGAATCAATTCACTACTATAAAAATGAACACACCGACCTTTAGACCGCTATCTCTTTTTTAAGAAATAACGGATGATCAAACCTAGAATTGCGATAAGAGCTAGTGCGCTTACTAACGTCCACCCAGCATCGAAAACTTCAATCATGGCCCTTACTCCTCTCTGAAAATAATTTTATCAGTCGAATAAATCGTCCCTTCAGAAACGTATCCCATTATCCAATCATCAACTTTAAAAGAATAGTCATAACAATAATCTAAGGGGCTCTCCTTAACAGTAAAGGAAATTACATAGCCGCTTCGGGCACTCTTGTAATCTTTCCGAATTTTCTGTATCTGAATATCTTCTTCCGCAATCCCTTCTTTTCCCTCCAGCAACTCATAGAGATTTTGTTGCGCGATATAGCTTTTCAAAGGAAATTCATAAACATAGAATCCCGTTATCAATAAACTCAGGACTCCGAGTGCAACCCATCCAGTTTTTAGCTTTTTGATGTCAATCCTCTCCTTTGCATAGGTGTTGCTGCTCTGATGCATTCAGTATTCATTCGCATCAACCAAAAAATCATCATACATATTGGATCAACAGCGTTGCGAATAGGACGACCGCTGTAAAAACATAGAGATTCCAGCGCCGGCCCTTGTTCTTTTTCGATTCCTCAACACCGAATACACTCATGAACAAGCCCAAAAAGAATACCGTGACGCCCTGGTAAGTAAAATCTTTTGTCAACAGGCTATACACACTCAGGATAAGCACCACTGCGCCAAAAGTGATCTTCAAAATTTTTGTGTTTTGCATGCAGTTCTCCTCTGTGAGTCCTGTACCCTTCCAGCGCACAGGACTCCATAAAATATTTTATTGCTGCTCTGCCTTCTTCTCGATATAAACGTTCCGGACAACAACCAAAAGAAATAGAAAGGTCAAAAAAAGGATTACTTCAACTATGGAAGTCGGCCAAATTCCAGGAATCCATCTGACTATCAACATGAGAATCATATAGAAGAGTACTGATTTATTATTTTTTGATTTATACTCCGGAATTTTACGTTTGACTGCATACGCCACTAAGTAGGAAATTATTACTCCTGATACAATCAAAATCAAAAACAGGATAGCGTTCTCTTTCCCGTTATCAAAGTTCAAAAAAGTGTTGCATACCAAACTTATAAGAATCAGCCCGATATAGCTGATGAAATCATTAATCAATACAAACCGATCCAACTTTTTCATAGAACCTCCCTGTTAAAATAAATTTGCCCTGTATCCACAAGACTCTTACCATTTTTACTATTGGATATTCTCTAAGTCGGTTCATTATCAACTTTATTTTTTAGCAACTTTAAACACAGAATATGTAATCAGACAAGACAAAATAAATTCAACTATAAAAATCAAAAATAAATCACAAATATGATTAAAATCGTTGAC
>ERZ1023681.66-NODE-66-length-12141-cov-11.9645_pt1 | contig 12141 bp, 13 predicted proteins | sample MGYA00520878_ERZ1023681 | MGnify/ENA primary metagenome ERZ1023681 (study PRJEB33180, sample SAMEA4044475) | wastewater metagenome | place: Denmark | collected 2016-04-29 | study: EMG produced TPA metagenomics assembly of the PRJEB13832 data set (Local surveillance... | reverse complement strand
CAGCGCATCGCGCCGTCGCCCGAGGTGCCGCGCTATGTGGGTGGTATTCGCTGAAGCTGTCCGAGTCTGCGGCCTTTCTTCAGGGGGCGTCACTGCATGGGCGGTACGACCGGGCGGCTGTGTCAGTGCCCGGATGCCGCCTTGCGCGCCTCCAGGATCCATTCGGCGGCCTTTTCGGCCAGCATCAGCGTGGGCGAATTGGTGTTGCCGCTGGTGATGGTGGGCATGGCCCCGGCATCCACCACGCGCAGGCCGTCAATGCCGCGCACCCGCAACTGTGGGGTGAGCACCGCCATCGGGTCGCCATCGCGCCCCATCTTGGTTGTGCCCACGGGGTGGAAGATGGTGGTGGCAATGTCGCCGGCCAGCCGGGCCAGGTCTTCATCGGTTTCATATTGCGTGCCGGGTTTCCATTCCTGGGGCTGGTACCGGCTCAGCGCCGATTGCGCAACGATGCGGCGCGTGACGCGCAGGCTATCGGCCGCCACCTTGCGATCCTCGGGGGTGCTGAGGTAGCGGGGGGCGATGGCGGGCGCGTCCTGAAAGCGGCCCGTCTTGATCTGCACGCTGCCCCGGCTGGTGGGGTTGAGGTTGCACACGCTGGCCGTGAAGGCCGGAAAGCTGTGCAGCGGCTCACCAAAGGCATCGAGCGACAGCGGTTGCACGTGGTATTCGATGTTGGGCCAGGGCTGGTCGGGGCTGCTGCGCGTGAAGGCGCCCAGCTGCGAGGGCGCCATGCTCATGGGTCCGCTGCGCTTGAGGGCGTATTCCAGTCCGATCTTGGCCTTGCCCCACAGCGAGTTGGCCATGGTGTTGAGTGTCTCCACGCCCTGCACCTTGAACACGGTGCGGATCTGCAGGTGGTCTTGCAGGTTGGCGCCCACGCCGGGCAGGTCGTGCACCACGTCAATGCCATGCTGGCGCAGTAGCGCTGCAGGGCCGATGCCTGACAGTTGCAGCAATTGGGGCGAATTGACCGCGCCGGCGCTCAGGACGACCTCGTGCGTGGCGCGGGCTGTGACCATCTCATGGCCGTCCCACACCTGCACGCCGGTGCAGCGGCGGCTACCGTCCGGCTGCGTCTCGATCAGGAGTTTGGCCGCCTGGGCGGCGGTCCACATCTCGAAGTTGGGGCGTCCGTAGCAGGTGGGGCGCAAAAAGGCCTTGGCGGTGTTCCAGCGCCAGCCATTTTTCTGGTTGACCTCGAAGTAGCCCACGCCTTCGTTGCTGCCGCCGTTGAAATCATCGGTGGCCGGAATGCCCGCCTGCTGCGCGGCCTGGGCAAAAGCATCCAGTACATCCCAGCGCAGGCGCTGCTTTTCCACGCGCCATTCGCCCGTGCCGCCAGTGCTCTTGCTGCCGTGCAGGCGTTTGAAATTTTCATTCACACCGCTGGGCTGGTCGAGGCGCCAGTGGTCCTCGTGGCGGCGGAAATAGGGCAGGGCGTTGTCCCAGCGCCAGCTGTCGTCACCCGTCAGTTCGGCCCACTGGTCGTAGTCGCGCGCCTGGCCACGCATGTAGATCATGCCGTTGATGCTGCTGCAGCCGCCCAGCGTTTTGCCACGCGGGTAGCGCAGCGTGCGGCCGTTCAGCCCGGCGTCGGGTTCGGTGTTGTAAAGCCAGTCGGTGCGGGGGTTGCCGATGCAGTAGAGGTAGCCCACGGGGATATGAATCCAGTGGTAATCGTCTTTGCGGCCGGCTTCAATCAGAAGCACCCGGCTGCGGCCGTCGGCACTCAGGCGGTTGCAAAGCAGGGCGCCGGCCGTGCCGCCGCCGATGATGATGTAGTCAAACGTGGTGTCACTCATGGGATGAAAGCGGACTGCGGCGCTGCGCGAAACAAGAAAAGGGTCTGCGCACCATTGTGCGGCGGGCAATCCGTCTGTCGAGGGGGCAAACGCCAGTTACTACGCAATTTGTAGCTAATAGTGCTTTATGGTATTGCGCCGGAGGCTATTTTGATAATAATTGCACGCACAGTGCTCGCGGCTGTGCTTGTGCTTGGCGCATGGTCCGGGCCCAGGCCGTTTGCGCTGCTTTTGCTTTTTTCCAACCATGGTGGCTTGCGCCGCCCCATCCATGAGCGATCTTTCGCCTCGCATCGTCTTTGCCGAATCACCCGAAGGGCCCCAGGCGCAATTGCTGGGCCGCTGGGGTGCGGCCGAGCTGGGCCACCGTGAGCACTGGCACGCGCTGGCGGCACAGTTGCGCAAGCAACCGGTGCCTCCGGGAGGATGGGACCTGCGCAGCCTGCAGTGGCTGGACCATGTGGGCGCGCAGTTGCTCTGGAAGCATTGGGGCCAGAAGTGGCCGCAGCATTTGCAGCTGACCGACCCCCAGCGCGCCATGCTGGAGCGTGTGGCAAGCCTCACCGTAGTGCCGCCGCCCGCAGAACCCTGGCGCCTGTCCGAGCAGATGGACCACCTGGGTGTGCTGGTGCTGCATGGTGCGGACCACGCCAGGCACATGGTGCAGCTGGTGGGGCAGCTGATGCTTGACCTCGTGCGGCTGGCGCGTGCGCCGGGGCGCGGGCCCTGGCGTGATGTGTCGGGCCATGTGTACCGCATGGGCGCCACGGCGCTGCCCATCACGGCGCTGGTGGGGTTTCTCATTGGCGTGGTGCTGGCCTACCTGATGAGTCTGCAGCTGCGCCAGTTCGGGGCCGAGTCATTCATCGTCAATATTCTGGGCATTTCGTTGATTCGCGAGCTGGGCCCCATGCTGGCGGCCATTCTGGTGGCGGGGCGGTCGGGCTCGTCCATCACGGCCCAGATCGGTGTGATGCGGGTCACCGAAGAGCTCGATGCCATGCGCGTGATGGGCATTCCCCATGGCTTTCGCCTGGTGCTGCCGCGCACGCTGGCGCTGGCGCTGGCCATGCCCCTCATCAGCGTGTGGACCACGCTGGCGGCACTGGCTGGCGGCATGCTGGCGGCCGATGTGGCCATGGACATTTCGCCGGCGTACTTTGTCGAGGCGCTGCCCTCGGCGGTGAAGATTGGCAACCTCGGGCTGGCGATGTCCAAATCGGTGGTGTTTGGCGCCCTGATCGCCCTGATTGGCTGCCACTGGGGGCTGCGCGTCAAACCCAATACGCAGAGCCTGGGCGAGGGCACGACGGCCTCGGTCGTGACGTCCATCACCATGGTGATCATCGTGGATGCGCTGTTTGCCGTGGCATTCAAGAACATCGGAATATGAGGAAGCATCCCCCTGATGCGCTTCGCGCCTTCCCCCTTCTCTCGCAAAACGTTGTTTTGCGGGAAGGGGAACGCGGCCAGCTCGGCGGGGCGGCCCTTGAGCGGCGGCCGCTGGCTTCGTGCGCGCCAGTTTCAAATTCAAAGAGAGGGTGCCCATGACGGAGCGCACCGCCAAACCCGGGCACATCGCCGTCGCGCCTGGCGAGCCGCCCGTTGTGGACGTGCAAGGGCTGTGGACCACGTTCGGCAAGGGCAACGAGGCCTTTTCGGTACACCAGGACCTGCAGCTGTCGGTGCAACGCGGCGAGATATTGGCGCTGGTGGGGGGCTCGGGCACCGGCAAGACCGTGCTGCTGCGCCAGATGCTGGGCCTGGCCTGGCCGACGCGCGGTAGCGTCACGGTGCTGGGCCAGCCGGCCTCGGAAATGGGGCGCGAAGGCGCTGCCAGCCGTGTGGGCATGCTGTTCCAGCACGGCGCCCTGTTTTCGGCCTTCAACGTGCTCGACAACGTGGCGTTTGCCCTGCGTGAGCAAGGCACTTTGCCGGCCGATGTGGTGCGTGATGCGGCGCTGGTCAAACTGCAGATGGTGGGCCTCAAGCCCGAGCACGCCACCCGCATGCCCGCCGACCTGTCGGGCGGCATGGTCAAGCGCGTGGCGCTGGCGCGGGCGCTCATCATGGACCCCCCGTTGCTGCTGCTCGATGAGCCCACGGCGGGGCTTGACCCCAGCAGTGCAGACGATTTTGTGGCCCTGCTGCGCGAGCTGCATGCAGCGCTGGGCCTGACCGTCGTGATGGTCACGCACGACCTCGATACCCTGTTTGCGCTGAGCACCCGGGTGGCTGTGCTGGCAGACAAGAAAGTGATCGTCACCGGCACGCCCCATGAAGTGACGCGCTACCCTCATCCGTTCATAGAACACTTTTTTCTGGGTGAACGCGGCCAGCGCGCCATGGCGCCAGTGCATAACGCGGTTACCGCCAAGGAATCCTGATGGAAAACAAATCCCACGCCCTTGCAGCTGGCATCTTCGTGCTGGCGGTGGCCGCCATGCTGGCGGGTCTGGCGATCTGGCTCACCCGCGACAACACCAGTTACCAGCACTACGAGCTGACCAGCAAGGACGGCGTTACCGGCCTGCAGCCACAGGCCGCCGTGCGCTACAAGGGTGTAGCCGTTGGCAAGGTCACGCGCATTGGTTTTGACCCCCAGATTCCGGGCAACGTGCTGATCCGCATCGCCGTCAACGACCAGGCCCCCATTACCCCTGGCACCTTCGCCGTGCTGGGCTACCAGGGAGTCACCGGCCTGGCCCATGTGCAGCTGGACGATGAGGGGGTGGCGCAGCCAGCCGTGCCCCCCGGCCCCAGTGGCCTGCCGCGGCTGCCGCTGCGCAGCTCGCCGCTGTCGCGCCTGGCGGACCAAGGCCCCGCCATCCTGGGCCAGGTGGAAGAAGCCACGCACCGCATCAACACGCTGCTGGGCGATGACAACCAGAAACGGTTCAGTGCGGCACTCGACAGCATGGGGCAGGCGGCCAGCAGCGTGGCGACCCTCACCCAGCGGCTGGACACCACCGTGAAAGAGCGCCTGGACCCCGCCCTGGCGGCCCTGCCGCCCCTGGTAGGCGACGCGCGCCGGACCCTCAAGGCGCTAGAACAGGCGGGGTCGCAGGTGTCCACGCTGGCCATCGACATCGGTCAGACCAACAAGCGCCTGGGCGCTGAAGGCGGTGCCCTCGACCAGATCACCCAGGGCACCCAGTCACTGGCGCGCGCCGCAGACCAGTTTGGCAGCGTTACCCTGCCGCGCCTGAACCGCGCCGCAGACGACACCTCGCGTGCTGCGCGCCAGTTTGGGCGCACGGCCGGGGGCATCAACGAAAACCCGCAGCTCTTCATCTATGGTGCAGGCCGTGCCGGCGCCGGCCCGGGAGAGCCCGGTTTTGAGGCCCCCAAGGTTCAACCCTGATCGAATACGCCATGAAAACTATCAAAACAATAGCTGCTAGCGCTTATCCATCAATGGCTGCGGTCGTATTTGTTGCATTTTTTGTGGCAGGATGCTCGATCTTGCCCTCCCCGCCATCGCGCCCCGTGCACTACGACTTCGGCCCGGGTGCCATGGCGCCAGTGCCCACCGACCGCCGTGCACCGCTGCCTGCGCTGGCCCTGGCCGACGTAGAGGCCCCCGGCCTCGCCGAAGGCAGCACCGCCGTGCTCTACCGCCTGGCTTACACCGATGCCCGGCAACTGCGCCCCTACACCCAGGCGCGCTGGAGTCAGCCGCCTGCGCAACTGGTGCAGCAGCGCCTGCTCGACCAGCTGGGCCAGCGCCGTGCCGTGCTCACGCTCGAAAGCGGTGCCGCCCAGGCCCGCGCCGGCGGCAAGCTGCCCACCGTGTTGCGCGTGGACCTGGAGGAGTTCAGCCATGTCTTCACCAGTGCCACCGAAAGCGTCGGCCTGGTGCGCTTGCGTGCCACGCTGTCAGAGCCCGCGCAGACCGGTGAAACATTGCTGGGCCAGCGCGTTTTCATCGTGCAGCGCCCCGCGAGCAGTGCCGATGCCGCTGGCGGCACGCGTGCACTGGCCGAAGCCACCCACCAGGTGGCGCAAGAATTGGCACGGTGGGTGGAGCAGCTCGGACGATGAGCGGCGCCTGAAGGCGCGCTCGCTGTCAGCACCAGGCGCAGCAAGGGGAGACCACTGCGTTCGAGCGCACCGCCTTTAGGCAGCTGCCTGCACCGTGCGCTTGGGTGTTTATCTCTGGCGTGCGCGGCGTGCGCGGCGTGCGCTTGGCGGCTGTCTGTCCCGCGCGAGCAATGTCTGGCTTTTTTCTTTCAGCACCGTAGTCCTGCGCTGACGCGTGCTTCGCAGCATGGCCTACGCGGCGCAGCGGCCATCGTTTTTACAGTGGGCTCCATCGCATCTCGCATTGGTTCCACGCATTCCGGGTGGACGGCAGAGGCGAAATTTTCGAGGAAGCACACCATGAACGAAGACACCCTCCAAGGCAACTGGAAGCAGTTCAAAGGCAAGATGGTCGAGCAGTGGGGCAAGCTCACCGATGACGATTTCGACGTGATCGCCGGCCGGCGCGATCAGTTCCTGGGCAAGCTGCAGGAGCGCCACGGCATCGCTCGCGATGCGGCCGAAAAGCAGCTCAAGGAATGGCAGGACCGCCACCCCGAGTTCCGCTTCAAAGACTGATGCGCCGCGCGTTTGCGCAACGAGCTCATTTGTCGGTGCGCAGGCGTTGTGGCGCCTGCGCCTTCCCGAACATCACCAAGGATTGACCCATGAAAATTGCACGCACACTGATTGCATCCATCACCGCGGGCCTGTTGGCCACCAGCGCTTTTGCACTGACGCAGCCTGAATACAAGGCGGCGAAAGACACCATTGAAGCCGACTACAAGGCCAGCAAGGAAAAGTGCAATGCCTTGACCGACAACGCCAAGGATATTTGCGTCAAGGAAGCCAAGGGCCATGAAGATGTCGCCAAGGCTGAGCTGGAAGCGCAATACAAACCCAGCACCAAAGCTGCTTACAAGGCCCGCGTGGCCCGTGCCGATGCCGACTACGCCATCGCCAAGGAAAAATGCGACGACCTCAGTGGCAACGCCAAGGACGTTTGCGTGAAGGACGCCAAGGCTGCCCATGTGGCCGCCAAGGAAAACGCCAAGGTGGCGCAGGCGAAGGCAAAGCCTGCCGATACCCCTGACGCCAAGGCAGCCGCAGTGGCCGAGGCGCGCAAGGACGCGGCCGCCGAGAAGAACGAGGCCAACTACAAGGCCGCCAAGGAGCGTTGCGACACCATGCAGGGTGACGTCAAGTCCAAGTGCGTGGATGACGCCAAACGCATTTACGGTCAATAAACAATCTGTTGGGCGATCCGCAAGGATTGCCCGAACGGTTGCGACCCCGAGAGCCCCGCCCAGAGCGGGGCTTTTGCATGGTGTGTACCTCGCGGGGTTCACACTGCCCAGGATGCGGCGCCGTGCACCGCCAAGAACCAGGCGCTCAATGGCACGGTGACGATCTGATGAGATTTGGCGCTCATTCAATGCTATCTAAATAATAGCTGTTAGCGCTTGATCCTATTGCGCTGCAGGCTGTTTTGACTAAATTTTCTGAATCACTGAATCACTGAATCACTGAATCGGACGACGTGGCAGCCGCAGGCCCGCCATCCGCCACGACAGTTCCCTCAGTGCGCGCCGCAATGCCGGCGAACCGGGCGGCAGGCAGGTGGCTTGCAGCACATCCTGTTTGGCTTGCTCCAGCGCGGCGCGGTCTTGCACCTGCAGCGCGGCCAGCAGACGGTCGCGGTGGCGCTGCACACGCAGTGCTTCGCCCTCGGACAGCCCGGACACCGCAGCCGCCGTCGGCGAGGCCAGATAGCGCGCCCAAACCTCGGGTGCCTTGGCGCAAAGGGGCGTTTGCGAGGGCGCTGCAGGCCGGCGTTGCGTGGCGGTTGTCATGCGGCCTCCGGGTGGGTGGTGCCGTGGGTGGCGCCAGCACGGGCGGGCGCCAGTCCATACCAGTTCACGTTGCGGGTGAGCACCATGACGGCGGTGAGCACCATGAACAGCGCAATGGCGCCTACGACCAGTGCGGTCTGCTCCAGTTGCAGCAGCACATAGAGCAGGCCATACAGCAACGCAATGCCCGCGCCCAGTGGCACGCCCCGCGCCAGGCTACCCAGCATGTGGCTGGCGTAGTAGGCCAGCAGCAGCACGCAGGCCGTGGCGGCAATGGCATACGACACCCCGAACGGCAGGTGTTCCGACAGGCTTACCAGCAGCAAGAAGAAGCTGCACAGTGCGCTGCCCACCAGCAGGTATTGCACCGGGTGCACGCGCAGCTTTTTCATCAGTTCGAACAAGCCCACGGCCACAAAGGTCAGGGCAATGAAAAGCACCCCGTATTTGGTGGCCCGGTCCGACAGGGTGTAGGGGTTGACCGGGTCGATGAAGGCCACGCTGAAGCTGTCGGCGCAGTCGCGCTCCGCCGTGGCGGCCAGGGCATGGTCGCTGCCCGCTGTGCTGGCTGCGTCACACACCTTTTTTCCGTTGGCAATGTCGTGCTGGGCCGTAGTGGCCAGCGCCGACAGGCGCCAGCGGGCGTTGAAGCCGTCGGCCTTCACCTCGCGCTCGGAGGGCAAAAAACGCCCCGCGAACGAGGGGTGGGGCCAGCTGCTGCGCATTTGCACCTCGGTGTTGCCCCCAAGGGGCACGATGGCCAGGCGCTCGGTGCCCACCAGTTCCAGTTCCAGCGTGACCGAGAGGCCATGGGGCTGATCGCGCACGGCCTCGGGCAGCGCGGCGTGCAGCCCCCGGCTGTAGGTGGGGTGAAAGGTGCCTGGTCTGAGCGGCAGCGTCTGCTCGCCCAGGGTGAGCTGCGCCGTGCGGATGCCGCGGGCATCGCCCACCGCCATCATCAGGATGGGGGCGCCGCACTGCATGCGCGAGCCCTTTATCGTGGTCTGCGGCTGCAGGCTGGCCAGCGAGCCCCATTGCGCCGTGATGTGGGCCTTGAGGTTGTAGGTGTTCACCTTGTGCAGGCCGCGCGAGCGCTCCTGCATGGCGGCGCCCGATTGCAGCGTGAGTTGCTCAGGCATGGCCGTCAGCAGAAACTCGCGCCGCTGCTCGGTGGCGCGGCGCTCATCTGCATGGCCTGTGGCCACATCCCAGCTTTCCACGCAGGCGCTGTGGATCATCGGGCCCACCAGGGTTTGCGGGCCGGCGAGGCTGTTTGCCACGCCCTGTGCCGTCATGCTGCGGTAGCGCTGGCGGTCGCGCACCACGTCTTCGATCAGACCCAGGCCGAACAGCAACAGCAGGGTGATGGCCGCCAGCGCGGCCAGTTTGGTAAACAAGGGATTTTTCAAGGGCTCCTCCACGGTGAATGTGAAGGCAGTGTTGTTGCCCCGGGTGAGGCCACGATGAAGTTTGTGAGGTGAGCGTGAAGTCCGCGCGTGGCGCAAGGGATGACCTGCATAACTCCCTGCGGTCGGTGGCAGCGCGGTCTCGGGCGGTCCACTGCGTTGCTTTTCTTGCCAATAGCGGGGCTATTGGCCGCAAAAGACGCCTTGCGGCCCATCCCGATCCGCACTACCACCGACGCGCGAGGGTTATGCAGGTCATCCCAAGCGGGGGTTATTTCTCTTTGGGCGTTGGCCGTTGCGACGGGGCTTGCTGCGCCAACCAATGCCGCACCTGCTCTATCACCCACTGGGGCGCATCCAGCGGCAGGTCGTGCCCGGCATCGGGGTGCAGGGCCAGGGCGCAGTGCCACGCGTCGGCAATGGCCAGTGAACAGCGGCTGTTCACCAAATGGTCGTTCTGGCTGGCCAGCAGCAGGACGGGGGGGCTGGGCGCCACCGTGGGCGCGCGGTAGCGTGCCGCCGCCACCAGCTGGCGCAGGGCGTTGATGGCCGACACCGGGCGCCGGGTGCGGGCGGCAACCCAGTCGTCAATGACGGCAGTGCGTGGGCCTGGCGCATTGCTTGTCAGCCGCCACACCGTGCGCTCGATGGCGTCGGCCGATGGGGGGTGCAGCACCAGTCGCAGCAGCGCGGCGTAGTTGCGAGGTCGCAGCCGGTGAAAAAAGGGGCTGAACGGGCGAAAGCTGGTGTTCACCAGCACGCACCCCCTGATTTCTTCGGGCGCAGTGCGCGCCCATTCGGTGGCCACCATGGCGCCCAGCGACATGGCAAACAAATGAAACGGTGGCAACACCCCTTGCCTTGCCAGTTCGGCGCGGCAAGCCGCCACCATGCCCTGCACGGTGAGCGGGCTTGGCAGGGCATGGAGCTGGCCGTTGCCCGGCAGGTCGAGCGCCACCACCTTGGCCTGGGGCAAGGCAGTCTGAAAATCGCCCGCAAAGGCACCCCAGTGGGAAGCCTCCCGGGTCAATCCACGCAACAAAATCCAGGTGTCCATGGGGGCGCGCTCAATACCACTCGGCCAGTGCATTGGCTCGGCGTTGTTCGTAGTTTTCCTTGCTGGGCACCCAGCGCAGGTGGCTGCAGGCCGCACGCGACAGAAAATCGAGCAGCGCCAGATGCCGGCGCAGCACCCGCTGCTGGCGGTGGTCGATCAGCGGATTGAAGATGCCCAGGCGCGAGAACAGCTGGCGCGGGTTCTTCTTGATCCAGATCCACGAGCCCATCTCCAGCGTCAGCGGCAGGAAGATGCGCTCAGGCTGCTCGCACGACTGCAGATACAGGCAGTCCCACAGGTCACCGTGGGCGAGGTACTGCGCGCTTTGCGGTTCGATGATGTACTGGTGGTTGCTGTGCGCCTGCAGGAAGATGTTTTTGAGTGCATGCAGCTCGTTCAGGTGCGCGATGGGCTTTCGGGTGTGGGCAAACGGAAACCACAGCCGGTCCCGCACGCCAAAACCCGAATGGCAGTCCAGCGCAATGCTGAACGGCCGGGGCAGCAGCTCGGTGCGCACCACCTCGCACAATGCCTGGCTCTCGATTTCCATCGGCGCGCCAAAGGGGCCGCGGTACCAGGGCAGCCCTGCGCTCAGGCGCTGGCCACCCATCAGCAACGGCACGCGGTCCAGGGCCTGCACCGGCGCATTGCGCATCAGGTCCACACCGTTGGGATTGGCGCGCGTGGCGGCCCACATGCCGCCGGGGTTGACGATGGGCATGAACACCAGCCGCACATGTTCCAGCTGCTGGTGCAGCGTGGTGTCCCAGCGCAGCCGCATGACGATGTTTTGCAGATAGGCAATCACCACCTCGGCGCCGATCCGCTCCAGGCCATGTACCCCGCCAAAAAATCCCACGGCGGGAATGTCGGGGCTCGGGTTGCCAATGCCAATCGAGTAGATGGGAAAGCTTGCGCCCGACGCCACGCGGACCTCGCGCACCACGCGTACCTGCAGGTTCGCACCGCCCTGTTCCAGGATCTTTTCCAGGGCCCGCAGTTCGGGCAGAACGTTTTCGGGCACGGTGGTGGAGGGCGGTGTTGCAGTGAAGGGACGCCGCAGCATACCGCCCGCATGGCCTTTCGTGTCCACCGAACATGCGGGTGTGGCAATTGCGCCGACGGACGCCAAACTGTCACACACCGCAGTTAACTTGCAGTGGCCCACAACCTTCTCCAAAGGCCTCGCATGCTCTGGAAACTGCTCGGATTGCAGAGACTCTTCGACGAACTGTTCGACGAAACCTGGCGCTGGCTGGATTTGCCGGGCAACGACTGCTTCTCTCATGAAGAATTCACGACCCCTTCGCCGGCGCAAGATTGACGCCCTGCGCTGGTTGATGCTGTGCGGCCTGGTGGGATGCGGCATGGCGTGGGGCATGGTGGAGTTCTTTGCCCTGCAGCGGGCGCGCTACCACGCCTGGCGCGACCGCCAGCAGACTGCGCTCCCGCACTAGGAACGGGCGATGGGCCGGTTTTTCCTCTCGGGCAACGCCGGGCGCCCGCAAAGCCGCGGTGAGGAAATCGCCAACGCGGCCAGCCACGGGGCTGCGTTGGCCGCAGCCGTGGTCGCCGGTTACTGGCTGGTGGCATGGGGGCGAAGCCGGAGTGCAGAGGGCTTTGCCGGCGTCTGCGTGTTCGTGGCAACGATGGTGTGGCTGTACCTGGCGTCCACCGTTTACCACGCGTTGCCGCAGGGCCGCGCCAAGCGTATTTTTCTGAAGCTTGACCACGGCGCGGTGTATCTGTTCATTGCGGGCAGTTACACGGTCTTTGCGTCGGGGCACCTCGGCGGCCCAGGGGCTGGCGCCATGCTGGTGGTGGTGTGGCTGGTGGCCTGCGCAGGCGTGGCGCTCAAGGCCCTGGGCCGTCTGTCGTCACCGTGGTGGTCCACGGGTGGGTATCTCGCCATGGGGTGGCTGGTGTTGCTGGCAGCGCTGCCCGTTGTGGAGCGCGCGCCTGCGGCGGGTGTGCAATGGCTGGTGGCCGGGGGG
>ERZ1023681.65-NODE-65-length-12177-cov-8.47261_pt1 | contig 12177 bp, 8 predicted proteins | sample MGYA00520878_ERZ1023681 | MGnify/ENA primary metagenome ERZ1023681 (study PRJEB33180, sample SAMEA4044475) | wastewater metagenome | place: Denmark | collected 2016-04-29 | study: EMG produced TPA metagenomics assembly of the PRJEB13832 data set (Local surveillance of... | reverse complement strand
ATGCACTGGCCTTGGTGTGCTTGCGCACTTCATCCAGCGTGAACAGGCCTTTTTCCTTGATGGCCTTGCAGATGGCGCCCTTGGTCACACCGTTGCAGCCGCACACTTCGTCGGTGTCCGCCATGGCGGCGGCCTTGTTCTGGCCCTGGTGACCGGCGTCACCCATGTTGGATTCACCAAACATCAGCTTGTCGCGGATGTCGTTCACCGTGCGGCCGTCGCGCAGCAGCTTGAAATACCAGCTGCCGTCCACCGTGTCGCCATACAGGCAGGCGCCCACGAGCTTGTCGTCCTTGAGCACGAGCTTTTTGTAGACGCCGCCGCTCGGGTCGCTCATGACAATCTCTTCGGTGCCCTCGCCGCCCTGGAAGTCGCCTGCGCTGAACAGATCAATGCCCGTGACCTTGAGCTTGGTCGATGTCAGCGAGCCCTGGTAGCGGCCAATGCCGAACTCCGCCAGGTGATTCGCCAGCACCTTGCCCTGCTCGAACAGCGGTGCCACCAGTCCATACGCAATGCCCCGGTGCGCAGCACATTCGCCCACGGCGTAGATGCGCGCGTCGGTGGTGGTCTGCAGCGTGTCACTCACCACGATGCCGCGGTGGACGTGCAGGCGCATTTTTTCAGCCAGTGCGGTGTTGGGGCGTATGCCCACGGCCATCACCACCAGGTCGGCGGGCACCTCGGTGCCGTCCTTGAACTTGACCGCGGCCACCCGGCCTTCGGCGTTGCCCACCAGCTCCTGCGTTTGTGCGCCCATCAAAAACTGCATGCCGCGCTCGGCCAGCGACTTTTGCAGCATCTTGCCGGCCACATCGTCGAGCTGGCGCTCCATCAGCCAGTCGCCCACATGCACCACGGTGACCTGCATGCCGCGCTTCATGAGGCCGTTGGCGGCCTCCAGGCCCAGCAGGCCGCCGCCGATGACCACCGCATGTTTGTAGGTGGCGGCAGCGTCGATCATGGCCTGCGTGTCGGCAATGTCGCGGTAGGCCAGCACGCCTTGGAGCTCTTTGCCGGGGATGGGCAGGATGAACGGGTTGGAGCCCGTGGCCATGATGAGGCGGTCGTATTCGGCGGTGATGGTCTCGCCCGTTGCACTGGTGGCGTGCACGATGCGGCGCACACGGTCCACGTCGGTCACGGTGAAACCCGTGTGCAGCGTGATGTGGTTGTCGGCATACCACTGCCAGTCGTTCAGGATGATCTCGTCGATGGTCTGCTCGCCGGCCAGCACGGGCGACAGCAAAATGCGGTTGTAGTTGGGGTGCGGCTCTGCACCAAATACCGTGATGTCGTAAAGGTCGGGCGCTATCTTCAGCAGCTCTTCGAGCGAGCGAACGCCGGCCATGCCATTTCCCACCATCACCAGCCTGGATTTTTTCATCGTGACCCCCGTAGGCGTTTCGGAAAAACAAAAAGGCGTCCGCACGGTGGGCTGGCCGGGTAGCCAACACACTCGCAGGGACGCCATCGTCTTCGTCAGCCCAATCCGCCATTGCACCGGGCCGAACATGCGGCCTATCGTGGCCGCACACAGGGTGATGCAAAACCTGTGCCAAAGGTGGTAAAGATGGTGGTTTTAAGTGAAAAATGGCTCTAGCGCTTATGTATCAAGCGCTATTAGCTATCATATAAATAGCAATCGACGAAGCGGTTGGCCTTGCCAGTGCAAGCCACACAGGCGGATGGGCCAGCTTGGTGCGTGCGCCGTTCCAGCGTGTTTGCAAGCTCGCGGCCTGTGGAGGATTGATGACACGCTCGTCGGTCCATTCGGTCCATTCGGACCATTCAGTGGACGGGTGGCCGACCAGGCGCGAGCGAGTGCTCGCAGCCGCCAGATGGAAACCGGTGGGCTGTGCGTTTAAAACCGGTGGGCGTAGCGTATCTGCACAAACGTTTCCCCCGGGTTGGGCTTGCGCAGCCCGGCGTTGGATACATGCTTGGCCTGCAGGCTGACCTCGTGCTGCCGCTGTGCACCAAAGTTGCGCCCCACGCCAAGGTGGTCGCTGAAGTTCCAGCGGCTGCCAAAGGGGCCGTTGGGCGTGTGGTGCGTGGCCGTCAGGTACGACAGGCCAATGCCGCCCTCCACAAACCAGGGCGATTGCCCGTCTGCAAAAAGGTAGCGGGCCATGGGCACCACGCCCAGCTGGGTGTTGTGGCGGCGCGCCGGCGGTGCGGCCGTGGAGACCCAGTCGCTCAGATACACATCCAGGTGCGTGCGGATGCGCCCTTGCCACCACGAATACTGCAGGGGCACGCGCAAGCCCACGGTGCGTGTGCGCGTGGTCGGGCCGCCGTGGTCGGTATACCCGGCCTCTACATAGATCGACCAGGTTTGCGGGAGCGCTTGCAGCTCGTCGGCTGCGGCAGTTGCGGCGCCGCTGGCGGCGCTGACGGCGATGGTGCAGAGCAGCGCGGCAAAGCCGGCTTGGTGCGCGGGCGCTGCATTGCGCTCCCTTTCAGGTGCCGGGCGTTGCGGTGCTGTCACCCGGGGTGGTGTCGATCCAGCGGCCACCCAGCACCTTGTACAGCGTGATCCGGTTGGCCTGCTCGGCCAGTGCCAGCCCGATCAGTGTCTGCTGCGCGCTGTAAAGCGCGCGCTGGGCGTCCAGCACGGGCAGGTAACTGTCGGCGCCCAGCCGGTAGCGCGCTTGGGACAGCTGCAGCGCCTTCAGCGTGGCCGCCTGCAGCGATTGCTGGGCCTGCAGGCGCTCGGCCAGCGTGGCGCGCTCTGCCAGCGCATCGGCCACCTCGCGGAACGCGGTTTGCACGGCCTTGTCGTACTGGGCCAGGGCGGTGTCGCGCGCGGTTTCGGCGATCTGGAGGTTGGCGCGGTTGCGGCCCGCATCAAAGATGGGCAGGCGGATCTGTGGCGCAAAGCTCCAGGTGCCGTTGCCGCCGTCAAACAGGCCCGACAGCGCATTGCTGGCGGTGCCCGCCGACGCCGTGAGGGTGATGCTGGGGAAAAATGCGGCACGGGCCGCGCCAATGCTGGCATACGCGCCGCGCAGCGTGTATTCGGCGGCGCGCACATCGGGGCGGTTGAGCAGCACCGACGAGGGCAGGTCGCCCGGCACCGCCAGCAAGGTGGCGGCGGGTGTGGCAAGGCTGGGGGCGGGTGCCACTGATGCCGATGCCGACGCAGCCCGGGCAGGGGAGGCCGTGGCCCCCGGGTTCGCCCCGTCGGGCAGCAGGGCCGCAGGCACCGGCGCGCCCGCCAGCAGGGCCAGCGCATTGCGGTCGCGCGCCACCTGGCTGGTGAAGGCGGCCACGTCGGCGCGGGCGGTGTCCACCGTGGTCTGGGCTTGCGCCAGCGTCAGGCCCGAGGCGGCGCCCAGGGCATGGCTGCGCTCTGTCAGTTCGTATGACTTCTGGCGGCTGCGCAGGGTGTCTTGCGCCAGTTGCAGGCGTCGGCCATCGGCGTCGAGGGTGAGCCAGGCGTTGGCCACTTCGGCCACCAGGCTCAGCTGCACGCTGCGGCGGTTCTCGGTGGTGCGCAAAAACTCTTGCAGCGCAGCCTCGTTGAGGTTCTTTACGCGGCCAAAAAAATCGATCTCGTAGCTGCTGAAGCCAAGCTGCGCGCTGTACTGGCTGCTGGTGGGCGAGCGGCCGCTGGTGTTCAGGTCATCGGCCGTGCGCGTGCGGTTGCCCGCGGCGGTGGCGCCCACGGCTGGGAACCGGTTGGACTGCTCCACGCCGTATTGCGCGCGGGCCTTCTCGATGGCCAGCACCGCCACGCGCAGGTCGCGGTTGTTTTGCAGCGCCAGCGCCACCAGTTCGCGCAGGCGCGGCTCCTGCAAAAATTCCTGCCAGCCCATGGGGCCGGTCTCGGGCGCCAGCGCGGTGCCCTCAGGCCCGTTTGGGCCGTTCGTGCCGTTCAGCGTGGCGGGCACGGGCAGCATGGGGCGCGCATAGTCGGGCGCCAGGCTGGTGCAGCCTGCCAACGCCAGCAATGCCAGTGCGCTGGCGGCGGTGGCGCGCACCACGGTGCGGCGGGGGGCGATCAGGGGGATGCGGCTCATGCGGCGGCTCCGGTTTCGCTGGCAGTCTGCTTTGCCTTGCGCTCGGCAAAGTAACCGCGAATCAGGACAAAGAACACCGGCACAAAAAAGATGCCCAGCACGGTGGCCGACACCATGCCGCCCAGCACGGCGGTGCCAATGGCCTGGCGGCCACCCGCCCCGGCGCCGCTGCCCAGCGCCAGGGGCAGTACACCGAACCCGAACGCCAGCGAGGTCATCAAGATGGGCCGCAGCCGCAGGCGCACGGCTTCCAGGGTGGCATCGAGCACGCTGCGGCCGCGCTCTTGCAACTGGGTGGCAAATTCCACGATCAGGATGGCATTTTTGGACGACAGCCCCACTGTGGTGAGCAGGCCCACCTGAAAGTACACGTCGTTCGACAGCCCGCGAAACCCGATGCCCAGCAGCGCCCCGACAATGCCCAGCGGCACCACCAGAATCACCGAAAACGGCACCGACCAGCTTTCGTAGAGTGCGGCCAGGCACAGAAACACAAACAGAATCGATACCGCATACAGCAGCGGCGCCTGCGAGCCCGACAGCCGCTCTTGAAACGAGGCGCCGGTCCATTCGTAGCCAATGCCCGCGGGCATTTCCTTCATGATGTCTTCAACCGCCGCCATGGCCACGCCCGAGCTCACGCCCGCCGCCGCACTGCCCACGAACTCGTAGCTCGGGCTGCCGTTGTAGCGCTGCAACTGGGGTGAGCCATAGGTCCAGCGGGTGCTCGAAAACGCCGAGAACGGCACCATCTGCCCCTGGTTGTTGCGCACCGTCCAGGGGCCCACGTCCTGCGGCAGCATGCGAAACGGCGCGTCGCCCTGCATGTAAACCCGCTTCACGCGCCCCTTGTTGAGAAAGTCATTCACATAGGTGCCGCCCAGCGCGCTCGACAGGGTGTTGTTCACGTCCACCGTGGCCAGGCCCAGAGCGCCGGCCTTGCTGTCGTCAATGTCCACGCCCAGCTGCGCGGTGTCGTCGAGGTTGGTGCTGCGCGTGTTGCTCAGCTCGGGGCGCTTGGCGGCCAGTTCGAGCACCTTGTCGCGCGCGGCCACCAGCGCATCGTGGCCCAGGCCGTTCAAATCCTTGAGCTGAAAATTGAAGCCCGCATTGGCCCCCAGCCCGCGCACGGCGGGCGGCAGCAGCACGAAAATGCGCGCATCGCGGATGGCGGCCAGGTCCTTGGTGGCCTTGCGCGCAATGGCGTCGGCGCTCTGGTCGGGGCGTGTGCGCTGGCTCCAGTTGGTCAGCCGCACAAAGCCGCGCGCCGAGCTCTGGTCACCACCCGAACCGGTGATCGAGTTGAAGCTGACCACATCGGGCTGGGCAGCAAAATACTTTTGCACCTGCGCCATCACGGCCTGCAGCCGCGCGTTGGACGAGCCTGGCGGCAACGTGATCTGCACCGAGATCGCGCCTTGGTCTTCATTGGGCAAAAATGACGTGGGCAGGCGCAAAAACAGCACCGCCATGCCGGCGCAGATCAGCACATACACCAGCATCATGCGTTTGCCCCGGCGCACCACGGTGCCCACGCCGCGCTGGTAGCTGTCGGCCGAGCGGTCAAAGCGGCGGTTGAAGCCCACAAAAAAGCGGTCAATCCAGCCCGCAATGCCCTTGCGGGGTGCGCCATGGGGACTGTGCTGGCCCTTGGCAATGGGCTTGAGCAAGGTGGCGCACAGCGCGGGCGTGAGCGTGAGGGCCACCAGCACCGACAGCACCATGGCCGACACGATGGTGATGGAAAACTGCCGGTAGATCACCCCGGTGGAGCCGCCAAAAAACGCCATGGGGATGAACACCGCCGACAGCGTGAGCGCAATGCCCACCAGGGCCGGGGTGATTTCGGCCATCGACTTGCGCGTGGCCTCCTTGGGGGACAGGCCTTCCTCGCTCATCACGCGCTCGACGTTTTCCACCACCACGATGGCGTCGTCCACCAGCAGGCCGATGGCCAGCACCATGCCGAACATGGTCAGCGTGTTGATCGAATAACCGGCTGCCGACAGCACACCAAAGGTGCCCAGCAGTACCACCGGCACGGCAATGGCCGGAATCAGCGTGGCGCGGAAGTTCTGCAAAAAAATGTACATGACCAGCACCACCAGCACCATGGCTTCGAGCAGGGCCTTGACCACTTCTTCGATCGAGGCGCTGACGAACGGCGTGGTGTCGTAGCTGGTAAAGGGTTTGAGCTGGTAGGGAAAGAACGGCTGCAGCTCGGCGATCTTGGCGTTGACGGCAGTGGCCACGGCCATGGCGTTGGCACTGTCGGACAGCACCACGCCCATGCTGGCGCCGGGCTGGCCGTTCAGGCGCGAGGTGATGGTGAGGTTTTCTGCGCCCAGCTCGATGCGCGCCACGTCTTTCAGGCGCACGGCGGCGCCATCGGTGGTGGACTTGAGAACGATCTGCTCGAACTCTTCCTTGGTTTGCAGCTTGCTGCGCGCGGTGATGGTGGCATTGAGTTGCTGCTCGCCCACGGCGGGCAGGGCCCCCAGCTGGCCTGCCGATACCTGCGCGTTCTGCGCATTGATGGCGCTGCCGATGTCTGACGGCATGAGCGCGTATTTTTCGAGCTTGCCCGGATCGAGCCACACGCGCATGGCGTAGCCGGTGCCCAGTGTGAGCACGTCGCCCACGCCGTCAATGCGGCTGATCACGTCCACGAGGTTGCTGGAGATGTAGTCACCAATGTCCACCTGCGACACGCTGGGGTCGGGCGAGGTGAAGGTGATGATCATCAGGTAGTCGTTGCCGCCCTTGGTGACGGTGACGCCACGGCTTTGCACGGCCGGCGGCAGGCGCGACATGGCCTGCTGCAGCTTGTTTTGCACCTGCACCTGGGCCACGTCGATGTTGGTGCCGGCATTGAAGGTGAGCGTGGTGCGCGAGCTGCCCGAGGCGTCGCTGGTCGAGCCCATGTAGATCAGGTTGTCCAGCCCCTTGAGCTGCTGCTCGATCACCTGCGTGACCGAGTCTTCCACGGTTTTGGCCGATGCGCCGGTGTAGTTGGCGCTGATCGACACGCGCGGCGGCGCAATGTTGGGGTATTGCTCCAGCGGCAATGTCTTGATGGACATGGCGCCGGCCAGCATGATGATGATGGCGATGACCCACGCAAAGATGGGCCGGTTGATGAAAAACTGTGCCATGGCGGGCCGGCCCTCAGCGCGCAGCCGATGCGGCGGATGCAGCCGGCGCTGCAGGCGCTGCTGTGGCACCCGCGGCAGCCATTGGCTTGGCCACCACCTCGGTCGGCTTCACCGTGTCGCCGGGCTTGATACGCTGAAAGCCCTCCACCACCACGCGGTCGCCGGCCGCCAGCCCGCTGCCCACCAACCAGCGGTTGCCTACGGCCGTTTCCACCACAACCTTGCGCCGTTCGATCTTGCCTTGTGCGTTGACCAGCAACACGCTGGCGTTGCCTGCGGTGTCGCGGTTCACCCCTTGCTGGGGCACCAGCAGCGCCTGCGCGTTGATGCCGGTTTCCAGAATGGCGCGCACATACATGCCGGGCATGAGCAGGCCGTCGGGGTTGGGCACCACGGCGCGCAGCGTCACGGCGCCGGTGCCGGGGTTCACGCTCACGCCCGCAAACTGCAGCTTGCCGGGGTGGGGGTAGCGGCTGCCGTCTTCCAGTTGCAGGGTGATGGGCGCTTCGGCCTGGCCGCTTTTCTGTATGCGCCCGCGCGCCAGGTCGCTTTTGAGGCGCAGCACCTCGGTGCTGGACTGTGTGACATCCACATACAGCGGATCGAGCTGCGAGATGGTGGTGAGCGCGGCGGTCTGGTTGGCGGTGACCAGTGCGCCGGGCGTGACGGTGGAGGTGGTGGTGCGGCCCGAAATGGGCGCCTTGATGCGGGTGTAGCCCAGGTTGATGCGGGCGTTGTCCAGCGCGGCGCGGGCAACGGCCAGGTCGGAGCGGGCCTGCACCACGGCGGCCTGGCTATCGTCATACACCTGCCGGCTGATGGCGTCGATTTTGACCAGCTCGGCGTTGCGCCGGGCGTTGACCTCGGCCGTGCCCACACCGGCCTGTGCCTTGGCCACCAGGGCCTCGGCGCTGGCCAGCGCCACCTGGAAGCCCGAGGCATCGAGCTGGTAAAGCGCCTGGCCGGCCTTGACCTGCGCACCTTCGGTGAACAGCCGCTGCTGCACGATGCCGCCCACCTGGGGGCGGATCTCAGCGCTCAGGAAGGCGCTGGTGCGTCCGGGCAACTCGGTGGTCACGGTCTGGCGCTCGGACTCCAGGGTGACCACGCCCACTTCCACCGGGCCGCTGGGCGCTGCGGGCGCAGCCTTGTCAGAGCACGCGCCCACCAGCAATGCCAGCCCGGCAATGGCGGCCAAGGCCAGCCTGCGTGGTGAACGGCAGGGCTTTGGGGGAGTAGAGCGGGGCAGCAGCGTGGCGGCAGGCAGGTGGTCTGGGAAAAGAGGGGTCATGGGCGCGCGCAGTCTTGGGTTGCGAAACATTCTGACGCAAAAGGCGAGGGGGCATGGAAGCCCCGGGTGCCACAGGGTATCGCGCGATGTGGCAGGGGTGGATGTGCCGGCCAGTGCGGTCGCCCCCATGTGGGCCGTGGCGGTGGCCCCGGATGGCCGCCGCAGCGGCGCCCGGTTGTACGGGCGGCGCGGGTTGCGCGGGTTACGGGTGTGCAACGACCGCCCGCCGTCGCACAACTTGCCGCAGCTGCTGGTCCGGGGCCTTGAAACCCGGCCAAGGTGCCCGGCTTACCAGGGCTCCGTTCATTCCAAAGTCACCCGTTGGGCCTAACATGTCAGCTGGGCCCGGTGGCCCACGCATTGATTTGAAAGGATGCACGCCATGAACTCCCCCACCTCCCTTGTTGATGAACTGATGGCCCAGCTTCAGGGCGCCCCGCTGCAGCAAATGGCACAGCAACTGGGCACCAGCCCCGCGCAGACCCAGGACGCCGTGGGCGCGGCCCTGCCGTTGCTGCTGGGCACGCTGGGGCGCAATGCAGCCCAGCCCCAGGGCGCCATGGACCTTTTTGGCGCATTGCAGCGCGACCACAGCGGCAGCCCTGATCTGGGCGGTCTGCTCGGTTCGCTGCTGGGCGGCGGCGGCAGCGCGGGGGGCGGCCAGCCCGATGGCGCGGCCATCCTGGGCCACATTTTTGGGGGCAACCAGCAACGTGCCGAGACCGGCCTGGGCCAGGCCACGGGGCTGGGCTCCAATGCCGGGCAGTTGCTGCAGATGCTGGCGCCCATCGTGATGTCGTTTTTGGCGCAGCGCATGAGCTCGGGCGGCATGGACGCCGGCGGCCTGGGCCAGGTGCTGGGCCAGGAGCAGGCGCGGGTGCAGCAGCAAGGGGGCCTGGGTGGCGGTTTGCTGGGCAGCCTGCTCGATCAGGATGGCGACGGCCAAGTGGGGCTGGGCGACCTGCTCAAGATCGGCGGCGGCCTGCTGGGTGGTCGGCGCTGAGGTGGCGCGTGATCTGCTCTATTTTTAATAGCTATCAGCGCTTTATGGATAAGCGCTAGAGCATTATTTGACCAAAAAAAGGTTTTGCGGCGCAATGGGGCACTGCGGTGGTGCCAGTTGTCGCACAACAGGCCCCTTGCCATGGCGGTGTTGCGCGCAAGGCAGGATGCGTTGAAACTCTTTGGCGTTCGCCCACCATTTTTTATCGAGGTCCCTTATGACTGCCGTTGCTGACATTCTCAAATCCAAGAGCGACAACACCGTCCATGCCATCGCACCCGGAGACTCAGTGCTGGATGCGCTCCAGCGCATGGCCGAAAAACGCATCGGGGCCCTGCTGGTCATGGAGGGCGAAACCATTGTGGGCATCGTCACCGAGCGCGACTACGCCCGCAAGATCGCCCTGCTGGGGCGCACGTCCGCAGCCACGCTGGTGCGGGATGTCATGACCGCCGACGTGATGTATGTGCGCCCCACCCAGACCAGCCAGGAGTGCATGGCGCTCATGACCGAAAACCGCCTGCGCCACCTGCCGGTGGTCGACGGTGCCAGGCTGGTGGGGCTGATCTCCATCGGTGACCTGGTCAAGGACATCATTTCCGAGCAGCAGTTCATCATCGAGCAGCTCGAGCACTACATCACGGGCGGCGTGCGCTGAATGGGGTGACAACCCCCTGAGGCGCTTGCGCGCCTTCCCCCTTCTCTCGAATTGCTGCGCAATGCGGGAAGGGGGACGCAGCCAGTGCGGCGGGGCGGCCCTTGCACGGCTGCCCTGGTTTGGCCCGCGCCGGTTACATGGGTGCGTGGCCGGAGTGAAGCGCAATGGATGACGCCAACGTCAAAAAAAGCCCTGGCTGCGTGTGGCCAGGGCCCTTTGGTGGTGCCGGATCAGGCCGCCTTTTCCACATGCGCCTGGCGCGTGTACAAGAAGTCGATCACCGCCTTGCGGCAGTGCACATAGCGCGGGTCTTCGGCCAGTGCCACGCGGTTGCGCGGGCGCGGCAGGTCAACGGCCAGCACCTCGCCAATGGTGGCGGCGGGGCCGTTGGTCATCATCACGATCTTGTCGGACAGCAGCACGGCCTCGTCCACGTCGTGCGTCACCATCACCACCGTGCTGTGCGTGCGTGCCACGATCTCCAGCAACTCGTCCTGCAGCTTGGCGCGGGTGAGTGCGTCGAGCGCACCGAAGGGCTCGTCCATCAGCAGCACCTGGGGTTCCATGCTGAGCGCACGGGCAATGCCCACGCGCTGCTTCATGCCGCCCGAGATTTCGCCGGGGCGCTTTTGCGCAGCATGCGCAAGGCCCACCAGCGCCAGTGCCGCATCGGTGCGGGCCATGAGCTGTGCCTTGTTTTCGGTTTTGCCGAACACCCGCTCGACTGCCAGGTGCACGTTGTCAAAGCAGGTCAGCCAGGGCAGCAGCGAGTGGTTTTGAAACACCACCGCGCGCTCGGGGCCGGGGCCCTTGATCTCCTTGTTGGCGCACAGCAGGGCACCGGCAGTGGGGGTGTTCAGGCCGGCAATCAGGTTGAGCAGCGTGGATTTGCCGCAGCCCGAGTGGCCAATCAGCGCCACAAACTCGCCCTGGGCGATCGTCAGGTCAATGCCCTGCAGCGCGGGGAATAGTCCCTTGCGGGTGCGAAAGGTCTGCTCGACACCCTGTATCTCGATGAACTTGCTGGTGAGCGATGTATGCATGAAGAACTCCTGGTTTTTCGGTGGACCACCGTGGAACCGGCTTTGCCGGGCCACTGGTGGTGCCCCCTTGAGGGGGTGACGCGCCGCAGGCGCGGCTCAGGGGTGGGTCAAGCCTTCACTTCTTCGAACGTGAAGGCGCTGGCCAGCTTGATGAGGGCATATTCCAGCACCAGCCCGACGATGCCGATCACGAAGATGGCGATGATGATGTTCTTGACGTTGAGACTGTTCCACTCGTCCCACACCCAAAAACCAATGCCCACGCCGCCGGTCAGCATCTCGGCTGCCACGATCACCAGCCAGGCCGTGCCCACCGCCAGGCGCACGCCGGTCAGCAGGTAGGGCAGCACGGCGGGGAACAGGATCTTGGTGAAGATCTTCCATTCCGACAGGTTGAGCACGCGGGCCACGTTCATGTAGTCCTGCGGCACCCGTTGCACGCCCACGGCGGTGTTGATGATCATGGGCCAGATCGAGCAGATGAAGATGGTCCAGATGGCGGCCGGGTTGGCGCCCTTGAATACCAAGAGGCCAATGGGCAGCCAGGCCAGCGGCGACACCGGGCGCAGCAGGCTGATGAGCGGGTTGAACATGCGGCTCAAAAACTCGAAGCGCCCAATCGCAAAGCCCGCCGGAATGCCCACCGCCGCCGCCAGGCCAAAGCCCACGGCGACGCGTTCGAGCGACATCAGCACGTTCCAGCCCACGCCCTGGTCGTTGGGGCCGTTGCGATAAAACGGGTTGCTGAACACGTCCAGCGCCTGTGCCCAGGTTTCGCGGGGGCCGGGAATGCTGTTGCCGGTGCCGGCAGAAACCAGCGCCCACACCCCCAGCAGCAGGCCCAGGCCGCACAGCGGCGGCAGCACCGCCAGCCAGAAGCTGCGGGAGCTGGCAGTCCAGTCCCGGTCTGCCGGGGCCTTGGTGGGTGTGTTTTTTGAGTGTTTTTGGGTTCTCTTCTATTTCGGGTGGCGTACAACATTCCCCACTGAGTCCATGGTCAGG
>ERZ1023681.64-NODE-64-length-12247-cov-5.94603_pt1 | contig 12247 bp, 10 predicted proteins | sample MGYA00520878_ERZ1023681 | MGnify/ENA primary metagenome ERZ1023681 (study PRJEB33180, sample SAMEA4044475) | wastewater metagenome | place: Denmark | collected 2016-04-29 | study: EMG produced TPA metagenomics assembly of the PRJEB13832 data set (Local surveillance... | reverse complement strand
TCGCAGAGACAAGAGGTTCCTTATTCTTTTTTCCGAAGGGCTAACCCGTGAAGCTAGCCATCATTTTTGGATGCATGGAACGCTTTACAAACATGTGAACACCCCACAGCATGGCAGTTCCAATCAGGAACAGCCATGCTGCGGGGTGTTTTTGGCATGCAGCTGAGTTAGATGAAGTCAGGGCCAACGCGTGGTAAAATGATCACGAAGGATGCTTCATCCACCTGCCATCTGCCGATTACTGATCCGAGAGAAAGAGGTCCTTGCGATGACCGAAAAGAGAGTTTTCCGATCCGATACATTCGTCAACCGTTCCTTTGTTGCCGGCATCCCGTTCATACTGATGTTCGGCGGCCTCACCCACTTCGCATTCGCATGGCTTGGGAAAACCAACTGGGCGGCCCCTTTCGTCCCCGTGAATGAGAGTGTCTGGGAACACCTGAAAATGAGTTACTGGACCACTTTCCTATGGTTTTTCTTCATTTTCCTCTTTTTCGGAAAGAGATACCGGCTTTCGTCATCCCGCTGGTTGCTGGCGGGGATCGTGTCCATGCTGTTCTGCCTGCTGTTCATTTTCGGCATCATCAGCGGTCAACTGCTTGCTTCCCGGACCTATCGATATGTCGAACCTCACCGCATTCGGATCGGAATGGCAGTCGCGCTCTGGCTTATTCTCGCGCTTGCTTTTGTGCTGTTCAGTTTCCAGCCTCCCGTCCTGCCGCTCTTTCTGGATACTCCGACCGGAAGCTATGGGTTTTAGATTGCTTAAGGAGGTAGGTTATTCGGGGCAACTGCGTTCGGACCTTCCAAAAAAAATAACGCCTAAAATACAAAAAAGAGCGGAGAAGCCCTCGCAGTGGATGGCTTTTCCGCTCTTTTAGTACAGGATATCGTTGCTGATCGTCGTATAGAACAGTTCCTTGATCCGGGCCGGATCTTGCGTCTGTCCCAAGATCCACATCAGCTTGCATACGACCGCTTCGGTGATCATGTCGTAGGCTTCCAAAATATTGACCCGCGATTTCAGTTCGTGGCCGACTTTGTATATTTCCATGTCGCTGCCCTCATTCGGGACTTGTGTCGTCATGACCACCGTCTTGCCTTTTCTGATCCAGTGGTTGATGACCTCGAAATATCCGTATTCCGGTGCTGAAGGAATGCCGCCCACCCCATAACTTTCGATGATGATGGCATCGTTCCGCTCAAGCATGTACGAAAGAATCTCCGAATCCACTCCCGGCGTCAGCTTGAACAACGCGACCTTCGCATCCAGAATGTCATAAAAACGGGGTGCTGGTGCTTTGTCCTTTGTGATGTAGGAAATCACGCGTCCATCCTGGATGATCGCCAAATAAGGATAATTGATGCTGGAAAAAGCCTGGAAGCTTTTGGAATGCGTCTTCCTTGCCCGTGTTCCGAGGATGACCTTCCCGTTGAAGACGATTTGGACACCGCTGGCGGAATCGGACGCTGCGTACAGGAAACTGTCGAAGAGATTCGTCTTCGAATCGGTGATTTCCACGTTGATCGGTTTTTGGGCACCGGTAATGATGATCGGTTTTGGGGAATCCTGGATCATGTAGGACAGCGCGGCAGCTGTATAGGCCATTGTATCGGTTCCATGGGTAACGACAAACCCGTCGTATTGTTCATACTTTTCCCTGATGGTGTCGGTCATCAGCACCCAGATGTCAGGCGCGATGTTGGTGCTGTCGATATTGCAGATCTGCAGCGTATCGACCTCGCATATTGCTGAGATACCGGGAATAAAAGCCAATATCTCTTCTGATGTCAGTTGAGGATCAAGTCCGTTCGGCGTTATTTTGGAGGCAATCGTACCGCCCGTTCCGATCATCAATATCTTTTTCTTCGTCACACCTTCACCTGCTTGTTCATTATTTTTTCCATGCTTTTCCGCGTCTGGTGGTTAATATACCACGACCGGCGTGCCGACGGAATAGGTATTGTAGAGCGTTTGGACCGCATAGTACGGGGTATTGACGCAGCCGTGCGATCCTAAATAAAGATAGAGGTCGCCGCCGAAGCCTTGGGTTTGCCAAGAGGCGTCATGCAAGCCGTAAGCATTCCCCAAAAATGGGATCCAATATTGGACCGGCGACTCATAATCTTCACCGATCAGGACGCTCGGCGATTCCTTATACGGTTGGATTGCGAACAGCCCTCTTGGCGTCGGCATCGAAGGCCTTCCGGTTATGACCGGAGCATCGACAATCCGCTGGCTGCCGATGTAGGCCCAGACGCGCTGGTAGGCGATGCTGATGATGATGTAGCTGGAACCAACATAATAGTTGGTACCGGCGTTCGTCCGGAAGATACCATCCTGGACAGTCCAATCGGGTCCCGTCGGATAGGTCGGGACAGATGGTACAACCGGAACAGGCGGTGGTTTCGGTACGTATTTCATGAAAGCGACTGCCGTCTCCCCTGGTGCTGCCGCGTCTTTTTGGACCACTTGCATCTGGACGGCGCTGACGTCATAGTCGTAGCCTTGTGTTCCTGCCGTCTCCCCGTTCTTGGCCCAATCCAGCCAACCTAATCCCGGTACATGGACTTGGTAATAGATATCATAATACGCAGCCAGTTCATCCGTCAGCTGCATTTCGATCCGCTCGATACGTTGGCCTGTTCCGGGCAGTCCGGCTTCCAAACCATCCTGCGTCCATTCAAACCAGCCGTTTTCACTTGTGGCAGCGCGGTAGGAAATCGATCCTGGATAGGGCTGGGAGTCCAATTTTGCTTGCAGGCCTTCGAGAGATTGCGAGGAATCCGGAGATCCGCTTTGCTCCGGATTGAGGACTGGCTCCTGCCAGCCCGAATCCGTCAGATAGCTGCTGTAGGACAAGACCGGTTCGACGCGTTTGATGAAGCTCTGCTCACGTTTACCTGAAAAAGCCTGTTCCTTGTTCATCAGAACGATTTCAACCCCTTCGACCGGATAGCGGAAACCCTCCGTTCCGGCTGTTTCACCGTTTCCGGCCCAATCGAGCCACCCGAAACGGCCCGTTTGCACTCGGTAATAAAGATCGTATTGAGCCGCCAAAGCACCCGTCAGCTTGAATTGAACGGCTTCGATCGCTTCACCTGCACCAGTCACTCCGGCTGCCTCGCCATTTTTGGCATAGCCCGACCAACCGCTGTCCTGACGATAAGTCCGATATGAAACGCTGCCTGCTTCAGCCAAATGGGTCAAGCGCACCCGGACAGCTTCGAGCGGCAAAGCCACCCCACCGCTGATTGCGCCTTCCTGCACTTCGGGCTGCCAACCGCTGTCCTGTAAGTAAGTCGTATAAACTAATTCAGCGTTGCTGGCTGTTGCCAAGGATAGCAGGATTTTCTGCGCCCCCGAAAGGGCAGCCACACTTCTTGTTTGTTGTGTGATATGATCCTTGCCGGTTTCGGCAAGCGTGTCATCCAGATTTATGTAGGCCAGCTGGTAAAGTCCCAGCAAACTTTTTTCGACAGCTGTACCGTTCTCCAACGAATATGCTGGAGCCGCGATGCGGACAGGGGCTAATCCGGCAAAAATGAACAACCCCAACAGAATAAACAAAATGTTCCTTCTCATAATAATCCCTCCCGGCAGGACCGTAAACGACAGGAAATGGAGCGGCCGTTTGTAGCCGCTCTCTTTCCTCCATTATACCAAACAAAGCCCCGTTAAAAAAACACAAGCGGACAAAAGACACGGATAACTGCAAAAAGTTCAGGATCGCTTCAAAATGAAGCGACCTTGAACTTTTTCTAAGTCATTCTACTGTTCTCTTTTCCGGAAAGCCAACACCATCCCGATCTGGAAGTAGCTGTAATCGTCCCCCAGCTTTTCCTTGAGCGGTTTCAGGTGCTGATCGTCGGATTCCTCGATTGCTCTGGCGATGGCCTTCGCCTGCTCATCCGTGACGAAATCCTTCAAACGCATTTCGTATGCCGACAACTCAGCCAAATGCCGAAAATGGTTTTCGATGGTCATCCGTGCAAGGCCTCGGATGGCGATGATCTCTTCGACCGTCTTGCATTCCTGGTACAGGCGATAAGTCTCCTCAAAGGTGGTACCGGCGTAATTTTTCTGTGCCGGTTTTGGGCGCTTTTCTGCGGTTTCCGGATTGCCTGCCAGCTCTTTCTGCTCCAATTGTTTTTGCTGCAGAACCGCTTGGGCATCAGGAAACTCCTTCAGATAATCGGAAATGACGCCCATGAACACTTCGCCGTAGCGCTCCAACTTCGTTTCGCCGACTCCCGACAGGCGAAGGAAGGCGTGATCGTCGGTCGGAAAGTTGCGGGCCATCTCATGCAGCGTGCTGTCCGAAAAGACGATATAGGAAGGGATCCCATGCTCATTCGCCATTTCCGTACGGACACTGCGCAGTCGGTCGAACAGCTCGGTATCGTACAAGCCGCCTCCGCTCTGTTTGGCGGTGCCCCTGCCGGTCTCGACCGCATAGGACATCCCGATTTTTTTCCCTTCCTTCAGTACTTCCAGCGCTTTTGGAGTGACTTGGATCAAAGGATACTGATCGCCCGTCACCTGCAGGTATTCATCAGCGATCAATACCCCGATCATTTCGCGGATTTCCCCATCATTATAGGCGCTCATGAGGCCGTACGTCTTCAGCTTATCCAGCCCGAAATCGGTGATGCCCTTCTGTTTGCTGCCCGTCAGGATGCCGATGATTTTCTGGACGCCGTAACGTCCGCGCACCCGCACAACGCAGGACAGGATTTTTTGGGCTTCTTCGGTGATGTCTATCTGCTCCGTGCGGTGTAGGCAGTTGGAGCAGTGTTGGCAATTCAGCTCAGCTGTCGTTTCGCCGAAATATTCCAGGATGTACCGGCGCAGGCATTGGTTCGTGTAACAGTAATTGATCATCTTGTTCAATTTATTGGTCGCTTCGCTGTCGTTCGTCTTGCTGTTCAGCAACTGATTGATGATGATGTCCTGCGTCGAAAACAGCAGGATGACACGCGCTTCCTCTCCGTCACGCCCCGCCCTTCCGGCTTCTTGGTAATAGCTTTCGATGTTTTTGGGCATGTTGTAGTGGTAAACGGTCCGCACATTGCTTTTGTCGATCCCCATCCCGAAAGCATTCGTTGCGACCATGATCGGTTTGCGGTCGAACAGGAAATCATCCTGGTTCCTTTGGCGCTCATGTTCAGGCAGCCCGGCATGGTACAGCGTCACAGCAAAGCCTTTTTGTTCCAATTTTTTCTGGACCGATTCCACATTTTTTCTGGTCGAGCAATAGATGATGCTCGCTTCCTTCGGGTTGAGGTCCTTCACGAGAAACTTGAACTTATCGGCGGGCTTTTCCACGCTGAAGGCCAAATTGCTGCGGTCAAATCCCGTCACCAAGCGGAACGGCTGTTGCAGGCGCAGTTGGATCATAATATCGTCCTGGACCGGTTCGGTGGCAGTTGCGGTGAAGGCTGCAACCCTTGGACGTCTGCCAAAAACATCGTACAGTCTGGCCACACCTTGGTAGGAAGGCCGGAAATCGCTGCCCCACTGTGAGATACAGTGGGCCTCATCGACCACCAGTAACGGCACATTCACAAAGCGCAGAGCATTCATGAATGACTCATTGTCTATCCGTTCCGGCGCGATGTAGAGCAGCTTGAGCTGTCCGGAGCGCATGTCGTCCATCAATTGCAGAAACTCTTCTCTTGAAAGCGTGCTGTTCAGGTATGCCGCGGCAATCCCCATTTCCCGCAGGCTGTCCACCTGATCCTTCATCAAGGATACGAGCGGGGAAACGACGATCGTCATGCCGTCCAGCAGCAACGCCGGCAATTGATAGCAGAGCGACTTCCCTCCGCTCGTCGGCATGATCCCGAGCACGTCTTTCCCCTGCAGGGTGTTCGTGATCAGTTCCTCTTGGCCCTCCCTGAAGCTGTCGTAGCCGAAATATTTTTTCAGAGTTCCATACAGTAATTCTTTATCCACCACTTGCATCCATCCTTAATTGTTTATCTTTTCTTATTAACCGAATATTTCTGAACGGGCTTGCCTTCACTCAAGGAAGCAATGGCAAACCGTCAGAAATGACTTCTTCATCATATCACATCTGCGGCCTCTTTTTTCGCACAAAAAATAGTACGGCGCTCCCATGAGTGAAACCTCTACTTATAAAATATGCAGATTATCCGCCTTATGTTTTGACGTGTGGTATATAATTGTAAGGTGAACACGTCATGACCTACAGGAGTGAGAAATATGGAACAGGAATTATCAAATGAACTATTTATCTGCGGGGGGTGCAATGCGAAAATCGGCCCCGGCGTGCTGGGCAATCTTCTCAGCCAGTTTCCGAAACAGGAAAACCCGAATTTTTTGGTCGGTTTCGACTCGTCCGATGATGCGGCAGTGTTCCGGATAGACGCCGAGACGGCCATGATCCAGACGTTGGACTTCTTTCCCGCAATGGTCGCGGATGCCTCGCTTTTCGGGGAAATCGCTGCTGCCAATGCCTTGAGCGATGTCTTTGCGATGGGCGGCGAAGTGCTGACGGCTATGAACATCGTCTGCTGGCCCGAAACAAAAAGTACCGATACACTCGGGAAAATATTGGCGGGCGGCTTCAGGAAAGTCCAGGAGGCAGGCGGCGTGCTGGTCGGCGGACATTCGATCCACGATCCCCAGCCCAAATACGGTCTATCAGTATTGGGAAGAGTCCATCCCGATCGGATCTACCGGAATGATACTTGTCTGCCGGGCGATGTCCTGCTGCTGACGAAGCCATTGGGGACCGGCATCATCACGACGGCCTACAGCGCTGGCGAAATGGCCCAGGACGCCTTCGATCAGGCAGTCGTCTCGATGACGACGCTGAACCGTTATGCGGCGGAAGTCCTGAAAAAGTACACCGTCCACAGCTGTACGGATATCACCGGTTTCGGCCTGTTGGGGCATCTGTCGGAGATGGTCAGCGACCGCTGTTCAGCGACGGTCTACGCCGATAGCTTGCCTTGCCTGAGCGGAGCCTATCAGGGAGCCAAGGAATTCCTGATCACAGCCGGCGGGCAGCGTAACCGGAATCACTTGGAAGACGATGTGGACTTCCAGATCGATGACTATGCCTTGGAGGAAATCCTTTTCGATCCGCAGACATCCGGCGGCTTGCTGGTGAGCGTCCCTGTCGAAGAAGCGGCCGCTCTGCTTGCCGAAATTGAAGCATTGGGCTTGCCCTGCGCCATCATCGGCGAAGTGACCGAAAAGGACGCCAAGAAGATCACGGTCGTCCATTGAGAAAAGCATGAAAAAATATGACTTAACCAGGAGGAAACGAGCATGAAAAAAATAGATGCAGTCGGACAAGCTTGTCCAATGCCGGTCATTCTGACCAAACGGGCTTTGAAGGAGAGCAACGGGGAGGCCATACTCATCAGCGTGGACAATGAGATTGCGACGCAGAACCTTGCCAAGATGGCGGAGCAACTGAAGCTTTCAGTCCAAGTCGAAAAAATCAACGATTCCCTTTATGAAGTCCAGCTTTCGGATCCGAATGCCGGTAACGAAGCACACGCCGCCGAACACACCGCGCTTCCGGAGCAAACCACCGACACAGTCGCACCATCCGGAGCAAGTTATGTCGTCGTATTGAACAGCGACTCCATAGGCAACGGCAGCGAGGAATTGGGTCGAACGCTGATGAAAAGCTTCCTCTTTTCCCTGACGGAGCAGGACGTTCTGCCTGACAAAGTGCTCTGCTACAATGCCGGCGCGTTGCTGACGACGGAAGGTTCAGCCGTGTTGGACGACCTCAAAGCGCTGGAGGAAGACGGCGTCGAGGTGCTGACGTGCGGCATTTGCGGAGAATTTTACGGCGTGAAGGACAAATTGGCTGTGGGTACTTTTACGAACATGTACCGCATCGTTGAGATCCTGCGCACCGCCAAGACCGTATCGCCATGATCGACCGCAAACATTACGGCATCGTCGCGTTTCCGACGTCTCAGGCCGCGGCAGCCGCTGAAGCTATTATCCTGGATGCCGATCGGGAATGCCGGCTGATTCCCATGCCGGAACAGATTTCGGCCGGATGCGGATTGGTGCTGCAGACGCATCTCGACGAACTGAACGCTGTCCGCTTGTTGTTGTCGGAGCAGGCCATTTCCAACGATGGCTGCTACGAAGTGCGTTTTGAGAACCGGCTAAAACTTGTGGAGGAATGGCATGACTGAACTTTATTATTTCGACAACAGTGCAACCACGCTGAAGAAACCGGCCGCGGTGGCTGAAGCTGTCTATCATGCCATCGCCGACGCTCAGCTGGGCAACCCGGCACGCGGCAGCCATACCGCTTCTCTTAACGCTTTGCGGTTGACGGAAAGGCTGCGCCAGAAAACGGCAGCCCTGTTCGGTGTGCCGGATGCGGCAAACGTCGCTTTCACGGCAAACGCCACCGCATCGCTGAACCTGGTCCTGAAGGGCTTGCTGACGCCAGCGGACCATGTCATCACGACAGTGACAGAGCACAACGCCGTCCTGCGTCCGCTTTACCAACTGGAAGAACAGGGCACTGCCCTATCTTTTGTCGGAGTTGATGAGTTTGGGACGCTCCTTTATTCTGATTTCGAACGCCTGTTGCGACCCGATACCCGGGCAGTCGTGGTCAACCATGCCTCGAATGTTACCGGCAACGTGGCGGATCTGGAACGGATCGGCAGCTTCTGCCGGGAGCACGATCTGCTGTTCATCGTCGATGCTTCCCAGAGCGCAGGCGTCCTCGATATTGACATGGTGAAACTGCACATCGACGTTCTCTGCTTCACCGGACACAAAGGACTCTACGGCCCGCAAGGAACGGGGGGCATCTGCCTCGGCGACAGGCCCTTGGAATTCGTGCGGGTGTTTACCGGCGGCAGCGGCTTCCATTCTTTCGATAAGCAATACCCGACAGAGATGCCGACCCTTTTCGAGGCCGGCACCCAGAATGTCCATGGCTTGGCGGGCCTTTCCGCCGGTTTGGATTACATCAGCCAGAAAGGGCTGGCAGCGATCACTAGCCACCTGCAGGAACTGACTTTCCGCTTCCATGACCAGATCAAGAATATCCCGGGAATCACTCTCTATGGTAGCTTCGCTGAAAACATGGAGCGCGCGCCGGTCGTTTCGCTGAATTTGGAGGGCTGGTCCTCCGGTGACCTCAGCGATGCACTTTTCATGGACTACTCCATCGCCGTGCGTCCCGGAGCCCATTGCGCACCGCTCATCCATCAAGCTTTTGGAACTGAAAAAAACGGTATGGTCCGCTTCAGCTTCTCCAGCTTCAACACGGTGGAGGAAATCGACTACGCAGCCAAAGCGTTGAGGAGCTTGGCAGAAGAAGGGTAACAATCAAAAGTTGTCCGATAACCGGGAACAATCGGACAGCCACAGCAAGAGCGGCTTAATATAGCGAGTATCTTCTTGTAAAAAATAAAATAGAGCAGCCACCCCAATCATCAAGGGCAGCTGCTCTGTTTTATTTTCTCTCTAGTCAATCGTTCCTCTGCTTCATCCATTCCAGAATGGCTTCGGCCGTTGCTGCGGCGTCTTCGTTGCGGAAAACGGCGGAAAATTCCTTTTTGTTGAAGTTGTAGCGGGGATCATAGTATTTCACCAATAGATCTGCGATGACAGCTTCGAAATCGTGCTGGCGCACTTGTTCCTTGTAGCCCTCGACACGCGCCTCATTCAGATAAGATTTCAAGCGGTCCAGGGCCGCGAGAAGCTCTGTTTCATTGCTGTGGAGATAATCCTTTTTGATCTGTCCGATCCGGTAATCCAATGAAGCCTCGATGTTCAGGTTTATGCCTCTTTGCATCGCATCAATCAACGCAGGCGGCAGTACGGCCTGTCCGATTCGCTTGCTTTCGCCTTCAGTAAAGACGACCAGCGGTTCCTTCCAGCCGGTTGCGCTCTCGACCAACAGACTTTCGAACATTTTTTGGTTGTGCGGCTGTTTCTTCTTCAGACCGACGCCTCCGAAGACGGACCCTCTGTTGTTGGCGCAGGCCTCCAAATCAAGCACATTGGCTCCACGTTTCTTCAGTTGCTCCAGGATGGCTGTTTTCCCGGTCCCAGTGTTGCCATAGAGGGTCACAAACTGGATCTTTTCGAACAATACGGGAATCAGATTATTGATCGTGCTGCGGTAGTTTTTGTAGCCGCCTTCCATCCGGTGGACATTCATCCCTAAAGATTTAAGCAAGGAAAAAATCGAATTGCTGCGGAATCCTCCCCTGCTGCAGAAGATGACGACTTGGTCGTAGGCCTTCGTGTATTCCTGGAAGAGGCTGAACATCTCCGGCAATCTTGGGGAAATGACTTGGATGCCGTGACTTTTCGCTTCGTCGATTCGGCCGGCAACATAAAGCGTCCCGACCACTTTCCGGTCCTCATCATTCAGGACCGGTACATTTACGGCGCCTGGTATAGTCGACTTCGCATATTCGGAAGGGCTCCTGACATCCACATACAAAATCGATTTGTCTCCGCGTTGCTGTTCTATTTCTTCATACGTTGCGACTGGTTTCAATTGGTTCACCACTTTCTGATTCTTAGTATAGCCTCTGTCGGTCAGGAATTCCACCCAAAATCTTGAGGCAAGCGCATGAAAACGACCCGACAAGCTCCTTATTTAACGGAGACATGCGGGTCGTTTCGCATTCAATCGTTCAATTTTGCTGCATCTATTTCTTTGCTTTATGCACTTTCAACGCTTTGCCTTTGACGGTGCGGTTCTGCATCTCAGAAATCACATGCGGCCCTTTTCCGTTCAGGATCTCGATGTAGGTCACGTTTTCCTGTATTGTGATGATGCCGATGTCATCCGCATCGATACCGGGAATGTTGGTCAGCGTACCTACGAAATCAATGGCGCGCAGTTTTTTCTTCTTGCCGCCGTTGAAATAGACTTTGGTGATGTCCTTGTTCAATTCCCGGTTGCGCGCGCGTTTGATGACAGGCCGTTCCTGCAGTTTCTTTTCGAAAGCCGCTTTATGATGCTGCACGAAGCGGGCGCTCGGCGGATCAATTTCGGTGATTTCCTGCTGCGCGAAGTCTTTCACTCCCTGCCAGCTTCTTTCCTCACTAGGCGTAACCAAGGTCAAGGCTACCCCCGTTTTGCCGGCGCGGCCGGTTCTGCCGGTACGGTGGATGAAACTTTCTTTCTCCTCGGGAACATCGTAATTGACGACATGGGTCACGTTATCGACATCAATCCCGCGCGCAGCCACATCCGTAGCCACCAAATAACGCAGCCTGCCTTTGCGGAAATCTTCCATAACGGCAGTGCGGTCATCCTGCACCATCCCGCCATGCATCTTATCAATCGGCAAACCGGCTTTACTTAAGAATGTGTACAGTCCGTTTACGGCTTCCTGCGTATTGCAAAAGATGATGCAACTGTCCGGATTCTCAACGGTCAGCAGATCCAATAGTTGCTTGGCTTTGCCCGATTCTTGGACACGGATGAAGGATTGCAGAATCTTCGGCTTGGATGCCTCATCGCTTTCCATTTTCACCGATACGCGGTCGTTTTTCATGTAGAAGCTTGCCAAACGCACCACTTCACTCGGCATGGTCGCGGAGAACAACAACGTTTGTCTTTGTTTCGGCAGGAAATCAATGATGGCTTCCACTTGCTCAATGAAGCCCATATTCAGCATCTCATCCGCCTCATCAAGTACCAGGTAGCGTATCTTGTCAAATTTCATTGTCCCTTTTTGCAGATGATCCAAAACCCTGCCCGGGGTGCCGACTACGATATGGCTTTTCTGTCTCAATTCCGATTTTTGCGTATCGAAGGAAGTTTTGCCGAAGACAGCAGTAGCCTTAATCCGCTTCAACCGTCCGATGTTGGTGATGTCCTCTTTCACTTGCAGAGCCAGCTCCCTTGTCGGAACCAAAATCAGCGCTTGCGGACGGTTTTCCTCCCAGCTCACACTTTCGCACAACGGTACGCCGAAACTGACGGTCTTGCCGCTACCGGTCTGCGATTCGACAATGATATCTTTGCCCTTCAAGGTCAGCGGGATGACCTCCTGTTGTACTTGCGTCGGTTTGAAATAGCGCAATGCCTTTAGTGCCGTAACGATTTCTTCGCTGATTGCGAAGCTTTCAAATGTTGTATGTTCCATCTTGTCCTACTTTCACTTTTTTAGTCGCTTCAGTATAACAGAAAAATGCAAAAGGAACGAAACTTTTGTTGTAGTCCCGTTCCTTTTCCGTTGCTGGTCCTCGCAGAAC
>ERZ1023681.52-NODE-52-length-13564-cov-8.04715_pt1 | contig 13564 bp, 10 predicted proteins | sample MGYA00520878_ERZ1023681 | MGnify/ENA primary metagenome ERZ1023681 (study PRJEB33180, sample SAMEA4044475) | wastewater metagenome | place: Denmark | collected 2016-04-29 | study: EMG produced TPA metagenomics assembly of the PRJEB13832 data set (Local surveillance... | reverse complement strand
GGTAGCGCGCGTTGAACCCGACCTTTTGCATGTCCACCTCGACCCCGCGCACGCGCAGGCGGTGAACACAGCGCAAGTCACCGCGTTGCATGATCTTTTCCTCCAGATGACACCCCTGGCGCCTCCCGCGGGCGGCGTCGGCATGGGCCTTGCGCGCCTCGGGAATGGCGCGGCCCATCTTGATGAACTCATGGGTCACGCCGCGGTAGATTTCAAGGTCCACCGGCACACCGGCCAGGCGCAGTTTGTCGGCGTAGTCCACGCCCTCGTCTACCAGCGGGTCACATTCGGCCAGGCCGATCCAGGCGGGGGCCACACCGTCCACATCGGGTGCATGCAGCGGGGCAAAACGCCAGTCCTCGCGCTCGGCGCGGCTTTGCACATAGTTGCCAAAGAACCAGCTGATGGCGGGCTCTTCCAGCACCAGCCCGCGCGCAAAGGTGGCGTGCGATGGCGTGTCCTGGTGGGCCGCGCAACCAGGGTAGATCAGCAGTTGCAGCGCCAGCGGCAGGCCCGCATCGCGCGCCAGGATGGCATTCACCGCGGCCAGCGTGCCGCCTGCACTGTCGCCGCCCACAGCCAGCCGTGCTGGGTCTGCGCGCAGGGTTTCTGCATGGGATGCCAGCCATTGCAGGGCATCCCACGCATCGTTGCTGGCCGCGGGAAAGCGGTGCTCCGGCGCCAGCCGGTAGTCCAGCGACACCACCATGCAGCCAGCAAGGCGCGCCAGCTCGCGGCAAAGAATGTCGTGCGTGGCAATGCTGCCAATGGTGAAGCCGCCGCCATGCATGTACAGCAGCAGTGGCAACCCCGCGTCGGTGCTTGGTGCATACAGCCTGGCGGCCATCGCATGGCCATCGCGGGCAGGGATGTGCAGGTCTTCCACCCGCGCCAGGGTTGCCTTGGGCACCTCCAGCACGCCGGCACCGGCTTCGTAGGCAACACGAGCGTCCTGGGGTGAACGCGTATGCAGCGGCGCGTGGCCAGCGCGGGCCATGCGCTCAAGCACGCTGCGCATCTGGGGGGTCAGACAGGTGTGGTGAATGTGCAGATCGGTCAACGGTCGGAGTCTCGGCGCAGAACAGGGGAAGAGGACAGTGGCGGTGGTGCGCACCGCCCCAAGCGTGGATTACTTGAACGTCACGCGCACCGGTGCGGCGCCCGGCAGACCGTCGTAGGTGGCCATTACCGAGAGGCCCGCCTTGGGCGGCAGCAGTGGCGAGAAAGAGCCCAGGCTGATCAGGTCACCTGGCTGCATCGCCAAGCCCTCCTGGGCCAGCGCACCGGCCAGCCACACCACGGCGCTGAGCGGATGGCCCAGGATGTCGCTGCCCTTGCCGCCACCCAGACGGGCACCCGTGCCATCGGTCAGGGACACACTCATTTCAGCCAAGGCCTGCAGCAAGGCATAGCGTTCGGCACGGTAGGCAGGCACGGCCAGCGGGCTACCCGCTACGCCCAGCCGCGCGCCCACGTTGATGGCGCTCACGCCCGCGCCATTGAGCCTGGGTGGTGCCTGCACCATCAGGTCGGGCAACTCGATGAAGGGGATGATCTGGTCCACGGCCTCCAGCACATCCATGGGTGTCCTGGCGTGGTTGATGGCGGCACTTTTCACGCGTACCAGCATGTCGGCCTCGTACAGGGGCCTGGCGCCAAAGGCGGCATCGACCGTGGCACCATTTTGCAAAACCATGCCCTCGTAGAGCTTGCCCCACACCGGTTTGTCGGTGTTGAAGCGTTTTTGCACCGCCGGGTTGGTGAGGCCGGCCTTGTAGCCAATCACCTTGCCAACTCGCTGCGCGAGCAATTGATTGAGTTTGGCGCGCGAACAGGCACCATCCGCATCCGACAGGTTTTCGGGATTGGCCGCTGGTGTCCTGGCGACGTAGTGGGCCACCATGTCGGCGGCCTGCGCATCGGTCAGGCATTCGGCTTGTGCGGCTGTCGCCAACGCGACGGAAAACGCCAGCGCAATGAGGGTTTGCTTCGTGGCCATCGGTGTCTCCGGGTTGTAAAGTGTTTGGAGCAATCGTAAACGCAACTTCACCCATCGCCATGGCTTTCATCTACTACGTTACCCAGATCCAGTTCGAATACGGCGCCGTCCAGCTGCTCAAGCAAGAGTGCGAGCGCGTGGGCATCACGCGCCCGCTGGTCGTGACCGACCCTGGCGTGAAAGCCGCGGGCGTGCTGCAAAAAGCGCTGGACGCCCTGTCCGGCATGACCGTGGCGGTGTTCGACCAGACGCCATCGAACCCCACCGAAGCCGCCGTGCGCGCCGCCGTGCAGGTGTACCAGGCCCAGGGCTGCGACGGCCTCATCGCCGTGGGCGGTGGCTCGGCCATCGACTGCGCCAAAGGCATTGCGATTGCCGCCACGCACGAGGGGCCGCTCACCCATTACGCCACCATCGAGGGCGGCTCGCCGCGCATCACCGACCGCGCAGCACCCCTGATTGCCGTGCCCACCACCAGCGGCACCGGCAGCGAGGTGGCGCGCGGCGCGATCATCATCGTGGATGACCACCGCAAGCTGGGCTTTCACTCGTGGAACCTCGTGCCCAAGGCGGCCATCTGCGACCCCGAGCTCACGCTGGGCCTGCCGCCCCTGTTGACGGCCGCCACCGGCATGGACGCCATCGCGCACTGCATGGAGACCTTCATGTCGGCCGCGTTCAACCCGCCGGCCGATGGCATCGCGCTCGACGGGCTGGAACGCGGCTGGGCTGCCATCGAAAAGGCCACGCGTGATGGATCCGACCGCGAGGCGCGCCTGAACATGATGAGCGCCAGCATGCAAGGCGCCATGGCGTTCCAGAAAGGACTGGGTGCCGTGCATTCGCTCAGCCACAGCCTGGGCGGCGTGAACCCGCGCCTGCACCACGGCACGCTCAACGCCATGTTCTTGCCCGCCGTGATTCGCTTCAACGCGCAGGCCGAATCGGTGCAGAAGGAAAAGCGCCTGGAACGCATGGCCCACGCCATGGGCCTGGCCGCAGCGGGCGATATCCCTGAGGCCATCCGCGACATGAACGCCCGCCTGGGCCTGCCCACGGGCCTGGCCGCCATGGGCGTGACCGAGGCGATGTTCGATGACATCATCAAGGGAGCCATGGCCGACCACTGCCACAAGACCAACCCGCGCGTGGCCACGGCCGACGAATACCGCGAGATGCTGACCCAGGCGCTTTGAGATCGGTGAGCCCTGTGCGTGGGCTCGATATCTTCACACTACAAAGGCTGCACCGCCCCCAAGTCGGGCCTGTGCAGCCACTCCCCCCACTCATCGGCCAGCTGCTGGCTGGCGCGGGTGGCGGCCAGCCAGGCACGGGCGCGTGCCGTGGTGTCAGTGCCGTAATGCGTGAAATCATTGCGATCCGGCAGCTTGGCGTTGGGCAGGGTTTTGACCCACTCGGGGTTGGGTGACAGCAACACCATGGAATCGAGCGCAGGCGTGGTCTTGTGCCGCCAGGGAAGGCGTTTGTCGAGCCAGCCCGGCACCACCCGGTGCTGGAAATGCGGATACAGCACCAGCCCGGCGCCAGTGGCACGATGCCCAGGCAAGTTTTTATGGTGCTTTTGGCCTGTAGCGCCCGATAAATAAGCGCAGTCAGCTATGCTATTTATAGCAATATTATCCTCAACTCCGTAGCGCAGGTGCATGTGGTAGTCGGTAATACCGCCATCCCAATACGCACCGCGCGGGGCCCCCGCAATGTCATGCACCGCCTGCAGCACAAACGGAATCGAGCAACTGGCCTGCAGCGCCGACATGAAGTTGGCGGCGTTCAACGGCACCTGGCGGGTTCGGTAGTCACCGACCCCGAAGGGCAATGCGGCGCAGGCACCATCCGCATCCGGCGACGAGAACACCACGCGCTCCAGCCAGGCCCCCATCGCCTTGCGGTGCAACGCGTTGGTCAAAAAAGCCGCCAGATACCCCACGGGCGTGGCCACGGGGTGTTCACGCCCCAGCAGGCGGCGCCCGCGTGAGGTGACGATGTGCAGGCGGTAGCGCGGATGCTGCAACACCTCGTGCACCCGCCCCTCATAAAAAGACGCCAGGGTCTGCGCGAAGCGCTGGCTCACATGGGCCGCTGCAGGCCGCTTGCGGCCGGCAGGCAGGTCGTAGCTTTGGTGAACATAGTCATGCTCCAGCCGCTCCAGGGCCGCCACCGGCGCATCAAGGCACGCCGCAGCCATGCGCCAGGCGCCAATCGAGGCGCCCACCAGATGCACCGGGTGCTCTGACTGCGCCAGCCACTCACCAAAAATGAAACGATCCAGTGGCCCCAGGACCAAGCCCTTGGGGCCGCCCGCCGCAGCGGGAATCACGTGCACATCGGCCGACTGCAGGCCATGTTGTTCAAGGTGCTGGCGGGCCCGTGGGCCGGCGTGAATGTGCAGGGCTTTCATGGAGGCCATTGTCGCAAAGCAATGTGCCCAAACCGCCCCGCAATCCGCGCACGCGCGGCGTGACGGCCATGGAACCTGTTGGCCGCCACATGCTGGCTGCATTTTTCATCCCACCTTTGTCGGCTCACCGCGCCAGCTGGCCGTGTGGTCGCCAACCGGCACTCAGTTTGTCAGACCACGTAATCAGAGGCCTCGGGCCGTGCGGTCCAGTCGATCGGGTCTTGCTGGAGCACCATGTCGATGTCCAGGCCCAGCATCAGCCCCGCCTCGCCCGGGAAGGAAACGGCCATTTCCTTTTCACCCAGATCGGCCTCGCGGGCACGGGCGCGCCACGACGCCAGGTGGATCACGCCCGCCAGCGGCTCATAGACGTTGTTGTCCAGCGGCGCACTCTGGTGCTGCAGGGCTTCCACCACCACATCGGGAAACTGCCAGCGCTGCGCCAGCCCGGCGCTGACGTTGCCATAGCAGTAGCCCAGAATGCGCTGCTCGATCTTGGCGCGCCGCAGATCCAGCGGCGAGACCAGGGTGTTGATCGACAAAACGGTTTCAGGATCGGCCAGGTGCAGCAGCAGCTCGCCCACCGCGTGCAGCAACCCCGCCGTATAGGCTGCGATCTGGTTGTGGTGCACAAGGCCCGCCAGTGACCGGGCGAGTTTGGCGGTGTTCAGGCTGTAGCGCCAGAACTGCTGGAGGTTGACGCCCGGCACCGATCGCGAAGTAGTGCCCAGTGGCGCAGAACTGACCAGAGACCGCAACTGCACCACGCCCAGCAACGCCAGCGCCTCGGGGATGCCGGCAATCTGGCGCTGCATCTGAAAAGCAGGCGTGTTGGCAAGCTCCAGCAGGCGGGCGGCCAGTGCCGGATCCGTGCCGATGAGCTGGGCCACCCGACGCAGGCTGGGCTCGTCGTGGGCCAGCTCAGTCATCAGCAACGCAACGGCGCGCGGCAGACTGGGCAGCGCCACGGGGTGGGCCAGCAGGGCATTCAGCTCCATGGGTACAGCGCCTCCAGTTGAGATGCGGACGATTATGTACCCGGCTGTTACCGATTCTTGGGCTGCTGCAGCTTGGCAAAGGCCGAAGCCATGGCCGACTGTGCAGGCTCGGGCGCACGGCGCTGGGGCTGCTGGTAGCCGCGCCCTGCCCCTTCAAAGCGGTTATCACGCGGCGCGCCCCGGTCGCCGCCCTGGCGTGGTGGCGCATCGCCCAGCTTCATCGACAGGCCGATGCGCTTGCGCTCCACGTCCACCTCCATGACCTTGACCTTGACGATGTCGCCGGTCTTGACCACTTCGCGCGCGTCGTTCACAAACTTGTGCGCCAGCTGGCTCACATGCACCAGACCGTCCTGGTGCACGCCCAGGTCGATGAAGGCGCCAAACTGGGCCACGTTGCTCACCGTGCCCTCCAGGATCATGCCTTCCTTGAGGTCCTTGATGTCTTCCACGCCATCGTTGAAGCGCGCCACCTTGAAGTCGGGGCGCGGGTCGCGGCCGGGTTTTTCCAGCTCGGCCAGAATGTCCTTGACGGTGATGACACCAAATTTTTCGTTGGCAAACAGATCGGGCTTGAGGGTCTTGAGCATGTCGGCGCGGCCCATGAGCTCGACCACGGGCTTGCCCGTTTTCTCCATGATCTGTTCGACCACCGGATAGGTCTCGGGGTGCACGCCGGTCATGTCGAGCGGGTTGTCACCGCCACGAATGCGCAAAAAGCCCGCGCTCTGCTCAAAAGTTTTGGCGCCCAGGCCGGCCACGTCCATCAGCTGCTTGCGGTTTTTGAACGCGCCATTGGCCTCGCGCCAGCGCACCACGGCCTTGGCCACGCTGCCCGACAGGCCCGACACGCGCGAAAGCAGCGGCACACTGGCCGTGTTCAGGTCCACGCCCACGGAGTTCACGCAGTCTTCGACCACCGTGCCCAGCGTGCGCGCCAGCTCGCTCTGGTTCACGTCGTGCTGGTACTGGCCTACGCCAATGCTCTTGGGGTCGATCTTGACCAGCTCGGCCAGCGGGTCCTGCAGGCGGCGCGCAATGCTGGCAGCGCCGCGCAGGCTCACGTCCACGTCGGGCATCTCTTGCGAGGCGTATTCGCTGGCGGAGTAGACCGAAGCGCCGGCTTCGCTCACCACCACTTTTTCGATCACGCGGTCCACCTTGGCTGCGAGCTTGATCAGGTCGGCGGCCAGCTTATCGGTTTCGCGGCTCGCCGTGCCATTGCCAATGGCAATCAGGTTCACGCCATGTTTTTCGGCCAGCTTGGCCAGCGTGTGCAGCGCGCCTTCCCAGTCGCGGCGTGGCTCGTGCGGGTACACGGTGGCGGTCTCCACCAGTTTGCCCGTGGCATCTACCACGGCCACCTTCACGCCGGTGCGGATGCCGGGGTCCAGCCCCATCACCACGCGCGGGCCGGCGGGCGCTGCCAGCAGCAGGTCGCGCAGGTTGTCGGCAAACACCTTGATCGCCACTTTTTCGGCATCGTCGCGCAGGCGGGCAAACAGGTCGCGTTCGGTCGAGAGGCTGAGTTTGACGCGCCAGGTCCAGGCCACGCACTTGCGGATCAGGTCGTCTGCCTTGCGGCCCTGGTGGCTCCAGCCCAGGTGCAGGGCGATCTTGCCCTCGGCGATGCTGGGCTGGCGCGGGTCGGGCTGGGACGTGGAATTCGCCTGCGGCTCAGGCAGCACCAGCTTGGCCTCCAAAATCTCCAGACCTCGGCCCCGGAACACCGCCAGCGCACGGTGCGAGGGCACGCGGCCGATGGGCTCGTCGTAGTCGAAGTAGTCGCGAAACTTGGAGACCTCGTGGTCGTTCTCATTCTTGCCGTCCACCTTCTTGCTGCGCAGCAGGCCCTCGGCCCACAGCCACTCGCGCAAGGATTGCACCAGCACCGCGTCCTCGGCCCAGCGCTCGCAGAGGATGTCGCGCACGCCATCGAGCACCGCGGGCACGGTAGAAAAATCGGCGCCTGTCTTGCCGTCGTCCAGCACCTCAGGCGGCTTGGTGAAGGCTGCTGCCTCCACCGCAGGGTCCAGCGTGGGATCGGCAAAGAGTTTGTCAGCCAGCGGCTCGATGCCGAACTCGCGCGCCATCTGGCCCTTGGTGCGGCGCTTTTGCTTGAAGGGCAAATACAGGTCTTCGAGCTCCTGCTTCGTGGGTGCTGCAGCAATGGCCACCCGCAGCGCATCGGTCAGTTTGCCCTGCTCGTCAATGCTCTTGAGCACGGCGGCGCGGCGGTCTTCCAGCTCGCGCAGGTAGGACAGGCGCGCTTCCAGTTCGCGCAACTGGATATCGTCCAGACCGTTGGTCACTTCCTTGCGGTAGCGCGCGATAAAAGGCACCGTGGCGCCGCCATCCAGCAACTCGATGGCGGCCTTGACCTGTTGCTCTGTGATCCGGATTTCTTCGGCAATCTGCCGGACGATCTTTTGCATTGCGTTCTATCCTGCTGGCACGTAGACGGGAAAAGCGGGCGAGTGTGCCACACGCGAGAACCCGCGCCGGGCTGGTGTGGCTGGGTAGCCTGGCTTAAAATGCTATTATTTTAATAGCTATTAGCCCTTACTGCAAAAGGGTTTGATGGCATTTTGGCTTGCATTTTCACCAACACCCCACCAGCAGGGGGCCGCCACCCCCTTCACCCGCCATCCAGCAGGGGCGACGAGCTGCGTTGCTCTGGGTGCATGGGGTGGGGGCCGCTGCTGTCAGGGAGCACCACGCGGATGCAGGTGCCCCCCTCGTCGGGCCGCATCAATTCCAGCACCGCGCCGATCTGCCGCGCACGGGCGTGCATTCCCTCCAGGCCAAACCCCGACGATGGGGCACGTGCAGCCATCGATGCTTGCGACAAGCCGCGCCCGTTGTCGCAGATATCCAGTTGCCACCTGCCCTGCTCGCCATCATGGCTATGGCTGAGGCGCACCGTCACCTGCGTGGCCTGCGCATGTTGCAGCACATTGCTCAGGGCCTCCTGCACGATGGCGACCATGTGCTGGGCACGCACGGCATCCAGGATATCCGCGTCGCTTGCGGGTTGAACATGCCACGCCATGTTGATACCGCGCCGGTCCAGCACCGGCTGCATACGGTGGCGCAGCCGCGCCAGGCGATCAATCAACGAGTCGGTGCCACTGTCCATCGAATCCACGACAAGGCGCAGATCCAGCATGCACTGTTCCAGCGCCCGCAGCGCCTGCGACTGGGCGGGCACTTGAGGGTCCAGCAACACCATGGTGTTGATCAACTGGGAGCCGATGTTGTCGTGAAGCTCCCGCGCAATGCGCTGGCGCTCGGCCTGCAGTTCTGCGCTGGGACGTGGATTGCGGCGTGGCCGCCACTGCAGGGCGCGGGGCAGCTGTATCAAGATCAACAGCCCCAGCAAGACTCCGGTGACGATCTGCATGGCCAGGACCCACTGCATGGAGGATGAGCTCAGGGCCCACCAATGCCAGGCCAGCAGCAGGCTCAACACCAGCTGCACCACCCACAATGCCAGGCAGGCCAAAGCGAAACGCGGTGGGCTGGTACGAAACATGTCTGCACAATGAGCGGCGGCCCTGGCAACCGATGCGCCTAAAAAAGCCCCCGCAGCGAAGCAAACCGCACGGCCTGGGCGCGTGTGCGCACCTGCAGCTTGCGATAGATGTTACGAATGTGGGTGTTTACCGTCATACCGCTGATCAGCAGATTCGTGGCAATTTCCGCACTGGTGTAACCGCTGGCCACCATGCGCAGAACTTCCTTCTCGCGATCTGACAAGCGGTCAACCTCTACGGACTCGTGGCGCGTAGGCTGGTCCACATGGGTCTTGTCAAACCGCTGTAGCAGGCGCCGCGCCAGGTTGGGCGTGATGGATGCCCCGCCATTCACCACCTGCAGCACGGCCTGCGGGTAGTTGCCAAACCACGAATTTTTACCAAGATACCCGGTAGCGCCCCGCTCAAATGCGCGCAATACCTCATCGTCGTTTTCCATGACGGAAATCACCACCGCCTCGGCCGAAGGGCGCACGGTTTTCATGTAATCCAGCAATTCGAAGCCCTCGCCATCACCCAGGTGCAAATCCACCAGCAATACGTCGAACTCGTGCTGCTTGATTGCCTTGCGCCCCTCGCGCAGACTGGACGCCTGTGCCACCACCAGAGTGCGCGGGTCCGACATGAGCTCTTGCGCAATCACCAGGCGAATGTGCGCATCGTCGTCCACCAGCAACACCCGCACCGGGCAATCCGCTTGTCCTTTCAGGAAATCGGGCCATACAGAAGGCGCGCCGCCATGTCCTCCAAAGCGCCCCTCACTGGCACCAACATCCTGCAGCTTGGAAGTAACCCCAGCCATGCGGGGCTCGGGGGGAAAGATGGCCATAAAACCTCCAGGGGAGCGCAGAAACCGCAAAAAGGGGTACTGCTGCGCACAGCATTTTTCCGTTAGGGACGACCTGCATGACCCTCGCGAGTCGGTGGTAGTGCGGATCGGGATGGGCCACAAGGCGTTCTTTTGCGGCCAATAGCTCGGCTGTTGGCAAGAAAAGCAACGCAGTGGACCGCCCGAGACCGCGCCATCACAGACCGCAGGGGGTTATGCAGGTCATCCTTAAATGCTGACACTAAAAGAAACAGCAGCAAACATCCACACCTAAATATGCAAATTTGTATACGTTTCAAAAATTACAAATAAAAACTACCGCATTGCAATGGCTGTTTGGCTGGGCCCAGTCACCACCCCAAAGGACTCTCTCCCCTTGGCAATAACTCGTCAGTGACTTGTGCGCAACCGCAGTGCGCTGGACACGGCCGCCAGCGCGGCAAAGGCGGCGGAACAGACCAGCGCAACCATCTCGGCCTGCCCATCGTGTGAGGACCAGAGCGAGAAAATGCCCGCCAGCATCACTGCGCCCAGCGTCTGTCCGGTCAACCGGGCCGTGCCCAGCATGCCGCTGGCTGCGCCACTGCGGTGCAGCGGGGCCGACGTGACGATGGTGTGGTTGTTGGGCGACTGGAACAGCGCAAACCCGGCGCCGCACAAGGCCATGCGCCAGACCATGTCGATAGGGGACGGGTTGGCCGGCAAAGCGGCCAGCAGCAACAGGCCGCAGGCAAAAACCGCCATGCCGATGGCTCCCAGCAAGCCATCGGCGTAGCGGCCAATCAGGCGGCCGGCCAGGGGCGCCGTCAACACAATGGCCACGGGCCAGGCCGTGATCAACAGCCCCGCCTCCAGGGGGCTGCGGCCCAACCCATCCAGCAACAAGAACGGCAGGGCCAGATAGGCCAGGGTCTGGGCGCAAAACGCCCCTACGGAAGCCCCCATCGACAAGGCAAACACGGGTATGCGCAGCAAATCTACCGGAAACAGGGGCGCGGCCAGGTGCCATTGGCGACGCAGATACACACCGCCCACAGCCACCCCGGCCGCCAGCACGCCCCACGCCTCGGGCGAGGTCACGCCCCGCCCGGCACTGCCGCTGGCAACCAGCCGCTCACCGCCCACAAAAATCAGCGTAAACATCAGCACGTTCAGCGCCACATCCAGGGCAGCGGGGCGCGGTGGCGCCACCGCGCTGGGTGGATTGAAGGGCAAAGCACGCCAGCCCAGCCACAGCGTGAAGGCCCCCAGCGGCAGGTTGAGCGCAAACAGCCACTGCCATGGCGCCAACGACAAAATACCCGCCGCCACAGAGGGGCCGGCCACCGCCGCCAGCGCAACCACCATGGAATTGATGGCCAGGCCGCGGCCCAGTTGCGCACGCGGATAGGTCAGGCGCACCAGCGCGGCATTGATGCTCATGATGCCGGCGGCACCCAGCCCCTGCACCGCCCGCGCAAAAATCAGCGTGCCCAGCGAATCGGCCAGCATGGCCCCCACCGAAGACACCGTGAACAGCGCCGTGCCCACCAGATAAACACGGCGGTACCCCAGGCGCTCGCCCAGCGATGCCAGCGGCAACAACATGACGAGCGTAGCGATCTGGTATGCGTTGACCACCCAGATGGCCTGGGCGGCGCTGGCGTTGAGCTCGCGCGCAATGCCCGGCAGGGCCAGGTTGACGATGCTGCCATCGAGCACCGCCATCGTGATGCCCAGAATGATGACCAGCATGGCCCGGTTGCGCGCCGGCTGGGGCAGCCCATCGGCTGGCCCGGTGGTGGCCTGGGTAGCGGCATGGGCGGCGGGGTTTGCGCGGTCCATCAGGTCAGGCTCCGCTGCACCGCGCCCATCCCGGTGCCAGGGCGGGCCCCATGAAAAGACTTTGAACAGGCTCTAACGACTGCAAACGCTGACGAACGCCTCGCAACGGCGACGAAACCGATGGCCACGACCAGGTCCGGGAATAGTGCAATTGTCAAAAAACGGTAAAAAAACATGTCGGGCGATTGTCACCCCGCCACAGCCATCATGCTGCCTCCGGGGCGGCGCCGTGGCATTGTCTGCGCGGCATACCGCCCAGGGCTCTGGACAACGCCGCACTGCCACCCCCAGATCAGACCGCCCGAGGCCGCGCCATCACGGGCCGTAGGGCGTCATGCAGGCCATCCCCCGCAATCAAACAGCGAGGGCGTACCACCCGGGCAAGCGCCTTCGATGCGCAACATGCGCAGCTTGGTCAGCGCGCCGCCACCGGCCGAAAAACCGCCGGGCCGGTCGCCCGCCGCCAGCACCCGGTGGCACGGCACCACGGGAGCGAACGGGTTCAGGCCCAGCGCCTGCCCCACCGATCGCGCCAGGCCCTTGCTGCCGATCTGCTGCGCCACCTCGCCATAGGTGCGTGTGCTGCCCGGCGGGATGGCGCGGGCAATGGCATACACCTGCTGGTGAAACGGCGAGATGCCGGTCATATCGAGCGGCACCTCGCGCAGATCGCGCGGCTGCCCTGAAAGCAGCGCCTGAATGCCTGCGATGGCGCTGCGCACCGCGGCGGGTGGCTCGGCCGATTCGGTGCACTGCAAGAGACCAGGGCTGCGCAACATGCGCTCCCGCGTGGCCCGCGCATCCACTTCGGGCAGCTGCACCGCCACAATGCCGCCAGGGCCCCAGGCAATGCCGCAGGTGCCGATGGCCGTGTCGAACAATGCGTGGCCATGGCCCAAAGGGGTGTCTGGCTCGGGCCAAGTGGATTCTGGACAGGCTGGCATTTGCTATTTATTTAATAGCTGTTAGCGCTTACCCCATAAGCGCTAAAGGCCATTTTTACTTAAATTTTCATCACCGGGCTGCCTGCCCACGCCATCAATCCGCCCGGAGCGCTGCCCGCAGCTGCGCGCCCAGCTCGGGCTTGCCCGCAAACGGGTCGGTGGGGTTGCGGCCCAGCATGATGTCTTCCATGCGCGTCTGCACCGAGGCGATGGCCTTGGGGTGGCTGTAGATGTAAAACTGGCCCGCAGCAGCGGCATCAAACACCTTTTGCGCCACCTCGGCAGCCGTGACCTTGCCACTACCCACCGCCTTGTCGCTCATGGCCTGGCCGATGAGCTGGCTCTTGGTGGGCTTGTCGGCAGGCAGGTCGCCGGGGCGGTTGCGGTGGCTCTGGCTGATGCCCGTGGGCACAAAGAAAGGGCACAGCACGCTGGCGCTGATCTGGTCTGTGACCAGCGACAGGTCCTGGTACAGCGTTTCCGAAAGGCTGACCACCGCATGCTTGCTCACGTTGTAGATGCCCATGTTGGGCGCTGCCAGCAAGCCCGCCATGCTGGCGGTGTTGACGATGTGACCGCGCCACGCGGGGTCTTTTTTGGCGGCGGCCAGCATCATGGGGGTGAACACGCGCACGCCGTGCACCACGCCCATGAGGTTCACGCCCAGCACCCATTCCCAGTCCTTCACCGAGTTTTCCCACACCAGGCCGCCCGCGCCCACACCGGCGTTGTTGAACACCAGGTGGGGTGCGCCAAAGCGCTCGAGCACGGCGGCGCCCAAAGCCTCCATCTGGGCGGCGTTCGACACGTCCACGCGCTGGGCCAGCACCTGGGCCCCGGCGGCGCGCATCTCGGCGGCGGCGGCGTCCAGCGCATCCTGCTGCACGTCCACCAGCACCAGGTTCATGCCCAGGCGGGCGCCAATGCGTGCGCATTCGAGGCCAAAGCCCGAGCCCACGATACCTCTCTACAGCTCGTATGCCGTCTTCTGCTTGAAAAAAATTACAAGTATACG
>ERZ1023681.44-NODE-44-length-14180-cov-8.1108_pt1 | contig 14180 bp, 14 predicted proteins | sample MGYA00520878_ERZ1023681 | MGnify/ENA primary metagenome ERZ1023681 (study PRJEB33180, sample SAMEA4044475) | wastewater metagenome | place: Denmark | collected 2016-04-29 | study: EMG produced TPA metagenomics assembly of the PRJEB13832 data set (Local surveillance of... | reverse complement strand
TGCATCATGCGCACCACCTCGGCACCCTTTTCGTAGATGGTGACGGTGTAGAAGTTGTTGATCTCGATGTAGCTGTCGGGCCGCACCGGGTGGGCCATGGGGCCGGCGTCCTCGGGGAACTGGGCGGTGCGCAGCACGCGCACGTCCTCGATGCGCTTGACGGCGCGCGCCGATGGGCTGCCGGCCAGATCCTGGCTGAATTCCTGGTCGCGAAAGACCGTGAGACCTTCTTTCAGGCTGAGCTGGAACCAGTCGCGGCAGGTGACGCGGTTGCCCGTCCAGTTGTGGAAATACTCGTGGCCGACCACGCTCTCGATGTTGGCGAAGTCGGTGTCGGTGGCGGTGGCTTCGCTGGCCAGAACATACTTGGTGTTGAAGATGTTCAGGCCCTTGTTCTCCATGGCGCCCATGTTGAAGTCGCTGGTGGCGACGATCATGAAGCGCTCCAGGTCGAGCGGCAGGCCAAAGCGCGCCTCGTCCCAGGCCACGCTGTACATCAGCGAGTTCATGGCGTGCTCGGTCTTGCCCAGGTCGCCGGGGCGTACGTACACCTGCAGCAGGTGGTTGGAGCCCGAGCGGCTCTTGATGAGCTGCTCTCGCGCCACCAGCTTGCCGGCCACCAGCGCGAACAGGTAGCAGGGTTTCTTGTGCGGATCAACCCATTTGGCAAAGTGACGGCCATCGTCGAGCGCACCGCTGTCCACCAGGTTGCCGTTACTCAGCAGCACGGGGTAGAGTGCCTTGTCGGCACGCAGGGTGACGGTGTAGCTGGCCATGACGTCCGGCCGGTCGAGAAAATAGGTGATGCGCCGAAAGCCCTCGGCCTCGCACTGCGTGAAGAACGTGCCCTGGCTCACATAAAGGCCCATGAGCTGCGTGTTCTTGGCGGGCGCGCAGGTGGTGAAGATCTCCAGATCGAAGGACTCGGTGCCTTCGGGCAGGTTTTCCAGCACCAGCTGGTTGCCATCCATCTTGAACGAGGTGCCGCCGCCGTTGACCATGACGCGCGCCAGGTTCAGCTCTTCGCCGTCCAGGCGCAGCGGTTGGGCCGCCACGTCCGGGTTGCGGCGCAGCCGCATCTTGTTGAGCACGCGGGTCTTGGCCGGGTCCAGGTCGAACGTCAGGTCGACGGTGTCGATCCACCAGGCCGGGGCCTGGTAGTCGGCGCGGTGAATGGCGGGCGCCTGGGCCTGGCCGTCACGCAGTAGCAACATGGGTTTTCCTTAAACGCCCTGCTTGAGGGAGGCTTCGATGAATGCGTCGAGGTCGCCGTCCAGCACCTTCTGGGTGGCAGAGATTTCGACGTTGGTGCGCAGGTCCTTGATACGGCTGTTGTCCAGCACATAGCTGCGAATCTGGTGGCCCCAGCCGACATCGGTCTTGGTGTCTTCCAGCTTTTGCGCTTCTTCCTGGCGCTTGCGCATCTCAAAGTCGTAGAGCTTGGAGCGCAGGCGCTGCCAGGCGATGTCGCGGTTGCCGTGCTGGCTGCGGCCGTCCTGACACTGCACCACGATGCCCGTGGGCATGTGCGTCAGGCGCACGGCCGAGTCGGTCTTGTTGATGTGCTGGCCGCCCGCGCCGGATGCGCGGTAAGTGTCGGTGCGCACATCAGCGGGGTTGATGTCGATCTGGATCGAGTCATCAATCTCGGGGTAGACAAACAGGCTGGCAAAGCTGGTATGGCGCCCGCCCGAGCTGTCGAACGGGCTCTTGCGCACCAGGCGGTGCACGCCGGTTTCGGTGCGCAGCAGGCCGTAGGCGTATTCGCCCTCGATCTTGATCGTGGCGCTCTTGATGCCCGCCACGTCGCCTGGGGTTTCTTCTTCGACCGTGGTCTTGAAACCCTTGCGCTCGGCGTACTTGAGGTACTGGCGCAGCAGCATGCTGGCCCAGTCGCAAGCCTCGGTGCCACCGGCGCCGGCCTGGATGTCGACAAAGCAGTTGAGCGGGTCGGCCTCGTTGCGGAACATGCGCCGGAACTCGAGCTGTTCGATCTCGGGTTTGAGCTTGGCGGTCTCGGCTTCGATGGTCATCAGGCCCGCTTCGTCGCCTTCTTCCTTGCTCATGTCGTAGAGCTCGGTGTTGTCGGCCAGCTCACGCGTGAGTTTGTCGAGCGTGAGCACCACGCCGTCCAGGGATTTCTTTTCTTTGCCCAGCTCCTGGGCTTTTTTGGGATCGTTCCAGACCGAAGGGTCTTCGAGCGATGCGTTTACCGTGCGCAGGCGTTCAAATTTGGCATCGAAGTCAAAGATACCTCCGTAACTCTTGCGTTCGCACGGCCAGGTCGTTGAGGGTGTTGCCAATGAGGTTGATACGTTCTGCGTCCATGGTGTTGTCCTGGGTGTTCTGTAAATAACCCGTGATTTTCTCATGGGACGCGCTCTGTGCCGTCCAATGCCCCTTGGCAGGCCAGCAACCCGTAGCAGCAGCCGTGCCATTGCCTGAGAACAATCAAAAATGATAGCTTATGGCGCTTGCTGCATAAGGGCTAGCAGTCATTTTGATTAAAAGTCGCCCACAAACTGCTCGATCAGTGCCGCCACCGCCTCGGGCTGGTCGTGGTGCAGCATGTGGCCTGCGTCCGGGACCACGGCAATGCGGCAGTTGCGCACATGGGTCAGGCGCTGGTGGTATTCGTCCAGGCTGTATTTGCCTTTCCACCACTGTCCCAGGCTGTCGTCGCCAGCCTCCACGGCCAGCGTGGGCGCGCTGATGGCTTCGTATAGCGCCAACACTTCGTCCAGGCGAAACAGTTGCGCGCTGGTGATCTTGTGCGCCGGGTCGCCCAGAATGTTCCACTGCCCGCTGGCGTTGGGCGCGGCCCAGTGCTGTGCCAGCCAGTCTGCCTTGTCCTGCGAAAGGCGCGGGTTGGTCTTCATGAGGCGCTGGGCCACGCCAGCCGCGCTGTCGTACGACTTGAGCGCCATGGCGCCCTGCTGCAGCTGCTTCATCTCGTCCATCCACTGCGCATAACGGGCGGGTGCCTGGCTGGGCTGGGTGGCTGGCATGCCAAAGCCTTCGAGGTTGACAAGGCGCCGGATGCGCGCCGGTCGTACACCTGCATACAGCATGGCCACGTTGCCACCCATGCTGTGCCCCACCAGATCGACGGGCTGCTCGCCCACCACCTGGTCGAGCAGCTGGTCGAGGTCGGCCAGGTAATCGGCAAACACATAGTGATCGCAGGGCGATGGCAACTGGCTTTGGCCAAAGCCGCGCCAGTCGGGCGCAATGATCTGGCGCCCTGCGGCAAAAGCCTGCGAGAACGCATCCACCACAAACTGGTACGAGGCGCCCACATCCATCCAGCCATGCAGCAGCACCAGCGGGGTGCTGCCGGGCACCGCCTCGCCCCACAGGTGCAGGTGGTAGCGCAGGGTGCGCAAGGGGACGAAGTGGCTGCGGCTGGGGCGGAGTGCTGGATACATGGCGGCATTATTGGGGGCGCTGCGCTGGATGGCTGTCAACCACACGACTGCCCGGCGGCGGCCGTTGTGGCGGGCCTGGGCTGGGCGAACAATGCCCCCGGGCGGCACTGAGCGATGCAGTGCAGCCCACCCGCCTGCGGCTGCGAGCGCCTTACACTGCGGCGCATCATTTTTGGAGCCTGCATGAAAACCATCCAGCTCGGTCAGAGCGACCTGCACGTCACCCCCATCTGCCTGGGCACCATGACTTTTGGCGAGCAGGTGGGCGAGGCCGATTCCCATGCCATTCTGGATCGCTCTCTGGAGCGCGGGGTCAATTTCATCGACACGGCCGAGATGTATGCCGTGCCGGCCCGGGCGCCCACCTTTGGCGCCACCGAAACCATCATCGGCAACTGGTTTGCCAAGCACCCCGGGGCGCGGCACAAGCTGGTGCTGGCCAGCAAGGTGGCCGGCCCCTCGCGCGGCATGCCGTGGATTCGCGAGGGCAAAGGCATGACGGCCGCCGACATCGTGGCCTCGTGCGAGGGCAGCCTGCGCCGCCTGCAGACCGATGTGATCGACCTCTACCAGATCCACTGGCCCGAGCGCCATGTGCCGGCCTTTGGCATCCAGTATTACGACCCGGCCAAGGAAACCGCGCAGACGCCCATCCACGAGCAGCTGCAGGCGCTGGCCGGGCTGGTCAAGGCGGGCAAGGTGCGCCACATTGGGTTGTCCAACGAAACGCCCTACGGTGTGCACGAGTTCGTGCGCCTGGCCGAACAGCATGGCCTGCCGCGCGTGGCCACGGTGCAGAACCCCTATTGCCTGATCAACCGCAGCTACGACAACGCGCTGGACGAGACCTGCCACCGTCTCAACGTGTCGCTGCTGGCGTATTCGCCGCTGGGCTTTGGCCTGTTGACGGGCAAGTACGACGCCAGCGGTATTGAAGGGCCCGGCACGCCCCAGGGTGCCCGCATTGCCAGCTATGAATCGGTGCGCAAACAGCGCTGGGGCCGCCCTGAGGCGCTGGCCGCCGCGCGTCGCTACAACCAGCTGGCGCGCGAGCACGGCCTGACGCCCACGCAACTGGCACTGGCCTTTTGCTACAACAACTGGCGCGTGGGCAGCACCATCATTGGCGTGACCTCGCTGGCGCAGCTGGACGAAGACCTGAGCGCCTGGGGCACCACGCTTTCGCCAGAATTGCTGGCGGCCATCGACCAGATTCGCTGGCAGGTGGGTGATCCTGCAATTTAAGATGAAATCGGCCTCTGGCGCTTACAGATAAAGCGCAAGCAGCTATTATTTTTGATTCAATTATGGCCAAAAAGGACGGCAAGGGCGTGCACGTAAGCGAGACCCCCGCCACGCAACTGCTCAAGAGCCACCAGGTGGAATTCACCGAGCACCCCTATGACTATGTGGAGCACGGCGGCACCGCGCACAGCGCGGCCAGCCTGGGGCTTCCTGAGCACACAGTCGTCAAGACGCTGGTGATGCAGGACCAGGATGCCAAGCCGCTCATCGTGCTGATGCACGGCGACTGCAAGGTTTCCACCAAAAACCTGGCGCGGCAGATCGGCGCCAAATCGGTCGAGCCGTGCAAGCCCGAGGTAGCCAACCGCCACAGCGGCTATCTGGTGGGGGGCACATCGCCGTTTGGCACGCGCAAGACCATGCCCGTGTACATCGAAGCATCGGTGCTGGAGCTGCCGCGCATTGCCATCAATGGCGGGCGGCGCGGTTTTCTGGTGCAGATCGACCCGCAGGTGTGCGTTCAGTTGCTGGGTGCCACGCCGGTGCACTGCGCGCTGGCAGAATAGGCCGCCCCGGCGCAGTGCGCTGCGTTGTTGTTACCCCAAGGAGCTGATTTGAACGCCGTTTACCCCGTCCTGGCCACTGTGGCTGCCTACCTGCTGGGCTCGCTGTCGTTTGCCGTCATCGTGACGCGCCTGATGGGGCTCAACGACCCGCGCACCTATGGCAGCAAGAACCCTGGCGCCACCAATGTGCTGCGCTCGGGCAGCAAGGCGGCCGCCATCGTCACCCTGCTGCTGGACGCGGTGAAAGGGTGGCTGCCCGTGGTGCTGGTGCGCTGGTTTGGCAAGCCCTATGGTCTGGAAGACGGCACCATCGCGCTGGTGGGGCTGGCGGCCTTTCTGGGGCACCTGTGGCCCGTGTTCTTTCGCTTTGAAGGCGGCAAGGGCGTGGCCACTGCTTTAGGGGTGCTGCTGGGCATCAGCGGCTGGCTGGGGCTGGCCACGGCGCTCACCTGGGTCATCGTGGCCTTTTTCTTCCGGTATTCGTCACTGGCCTCACTGGTGGCTGCGGTGTTTGCGCCGGTGTATTACCTGCTGGTCAGCGGCGTGGTCTGGTATGCCGAGGCCAGCATTGCCGTGGCCATCGGGGTGATGTCGATGCTGCTGGCCTGGCGCCACAAGGAGAACATCGGGCGCCTGATCGAGGGCAAGGAATCCCGCCTGGGCCGGTCCAAGGCAGCCCCTGCGCCCAAACAACACAAGCCCTAGCGCACCACGGCGCCCGGTTCTTCGGGCGCGCGTTTGCGCTGACTGGTTCTGCCCCTGGTGGGGTGCTTACAGGGCTCCGGGCACGGTCACCAGGCCCATCAGCCCCGAGTTGTGCGGGGCCGCTGCATACACCCCCAGCCGCACCATGGTGCGGTGGTTGAGTGCCACCGCCACGGCGGAGCGGGCCAGTGCCGACTGGATGCGCGGCTTGTTCGTCATGCCGGTCTGGTGGATGCCCGGCCGCGCGTGGTGCGCCCCGGCACGGTCGAGCAGGCTGGCCACCAGGGGCTGGTTGGCCTTTTCACCCCGGCGCAGCACGATGGCCGTGTCGCCATTGTCCAGGCGCACAAAGGTGCCGGGCGGGCACAGCCCCACCGAGCGCACCAGCGTGTAGCTCACCTCGTCGCGCTGGTCGACTTCATGGCCCACGATGGCGCGCACCGAATCGGTGGCGCTGCGGCCAGCGCGGGATTTGCGGGGGCTGATCATGGCGGCATAGCGGTCGATGGTGCCCAGGATGCGGGTGAGCCGTTCGTGCGGCTCCTGGCTGGCCAGCGGCACGCGGTCGGAAATGCTGGCGTGGTGCTGGCCCACCACGTCCAGCCAGAGGTTGTCGGTGATGAACAGGCGTTCGAGCAGTGCCTGGCTCTCCTGGGGGTGATTGCGAATCGCATCCTGCTGGGCTGCCGTGGGTTTTTCCCGCTGGCCGGCCAGCACGTCCTGCAACGCCGTCATGGCGATGTTCATGGTGAGGGCGGCGCGCACCAGGCTGTCGCGCTCGCGGGGAGGCAGCTGTAGCTCTTGCGCCATGATGTGGCACAGGGTGCCGCACACCAGTGCGTGCGATGCGCTGTAGCCCACCGAGGAGGTGGAGGCCAGCTGGAACATCAGGTACAGCGCGGCGTCGATGTCGTGGGCCACCAGGTCTTGCAGCCAGCGGTCGACCTGGCGCACCTTGGCCGGAAAATCCTGCACCCGCAGCGGCGCCGAGAGCACGACGGACAGCGCCGATTCCAGATCGGACCACAGGCTCAGAAGGTCTTCATATTCGCCATCGTGGCGCTGGTTTCCGGGGGGAAGTCGGGCAGCCATGGGCAAGCAGATCAGTGGCGCTTTTCCAGCACCATCTGGTCGTTGGTGCGGGTCATCTGGAACTCGGTCAGAAAGCTGTTGCCCAGCAGCACGAAGGGCATGGACTGGGGCGTGACGATGGCTTCCACGCCAAACACCTCGACATCACCGATGCGCACCGAATCGAGTTTCATGCGCCAGCCCTGGGCAACACCGTTGGCGGTGCTCATGCGCACGGGCTGGCCGCTCAGGTATTTCAGGCCCATGCGTTCCGCATCGGGGCGCCCGATGGCCACGGTAGAGGCGCCCGTGTCCACCATGTATTGCATGACGCTGCCGTTGATGGTGCCGCTGTTGATGAAATGCCCCCGGCTGTCGGCGGTCAACACCACGCGCTTGCCGCCGCTCTTGCTGCCCACGCTCACCGGGGCCTCGCCAAGATGCAGGGTGCGCCGGGCACCCGAGATTTCGACCATGGCCTCGTCCTTGCCAACGGCGACCACCTTCACTCCCTGATGGGACTCACCGGCCCCCACACCCTTGGGCGCACCGTTGTTGACGATGAGCAGCGCCTTGGTGCCCAGAATGCCGCCCAGGGCCACCGATTGAGCGCGCGCAAACAGCGGCGCCAACAGCGCGGCGGCCAACAGCGCAGCGGCGGGGTGCAAAAGGTGCTTTTTCATGGTGAGTGGCGGTGCCCCAGGGTGCAGTGGGTGTTCGGCGAAACGGGGGCAGACCCTGTGTTCAGTCGCGGAAGTTGTCAAAGGACAAGGGCACATCGTTGATTTCCTTGCGGATCAGCGCCATGGCCGCCTGCAGGTCGTCGCGCTTGGCGCCCGTCACGCGTACCTTGTCCTCCTGGATGGCGGCCTGCACCTTGAGCTTGCTTTCTTTCATGAGCTTTTGCAGTTTCTTGGCCAGCTCACTCTCGATGCCGTTGCGCACCTTGATGACCTGCTTGACCTTGTCGCCGCCCATTTTCTGCACGTCGCCCATGTCGAGAAAGCGCACGTCCACATTGCGCTTGGTGAGCTTGTTGCGCAGCACGTCCTCGATCTGGGTGAGCTGGAACTCGGCGTCGCCCACCATGGTGATTTCCTTGTCCTTGATTTCAATGCTGGCAGAGGTGCCCTTGAAATCAAAGCGGGTGGTGATTTCCTTGACGGTGTTTTCCACCGCATTCTTCACTTCAACGAGGTTGGCTTCACAGACGGTGTCAAAAGAGGGCATGGCGGTTCTCGGTCTCTCGGAAAACGGGGTGGGCCGGACAGGCGCGCAGGCCCCCGGTGCGACAATCGGGCCAATGGTAGTCGAGAAAAACGCCCCTTTGCAGCCCTGGAACACCTTTGGCATCGTTGCACGCGCCCAAACCCTGGTGCGCGTGCGCTCCGTGGCAGATTTGCACGCTGTTCTGGCCGATCCGGAACTGGCGCCCGCGCCGAAATGGGTGCTGGGCGGCGGCAGCAACATCATCCTGACGGGCGATGTCAAACCCGTGGTGCTGAAGATGGAGATCAAAGGCCTGCGCCTGGTGCAAGAGACCGATCGGGCCTGGATCGTCGAGGCGGGCGCGGGGGAGGTGTGGCATGACTGCGTGGCGTGGACTCTGGCGCAGGGGTTCCCGGGGCTTGAGAACCTTGCGCTGATTCCGGGCACGGTGGGCGCCTCGCCGGTGCAGAACATTGGTGCCTACGGGGTCGAGTTGCAAGACCGTTTTGAGTCGCTGGATGCGCTCGACCTGGCCACCGGCCAGTTTTTCAGCCTGGACGCCGCCCAATGCGGTTTTGGTTACCGCGACTCCGTTTTCAAGCACGCACCGTCCGAATCGACGGACGGCAGCTCAATGCCGCGTGGCATGGGCCTGGCAGGCCGCGCCGTGATCACCCATGTGCGCTTTCGGCTGCCCAAGCCGTGGAAACCGGTGCTCGGATATCTCGATCTGGAGCGGCGGCGCATTGAGGCGGGGGTCGATCAGCCCACGGCGCAGCAGATTTTTGACTGGGTGTGCGACATTCGCCGCGCCAAGCTGCCCGACCCGGCGGTGCTGGGCAACGCCGGCAGCTTCTTCAAGAACCCCACGGTGACGCCAGAGCAGTGCACCGACATCATCGCCCGCGACCCCAAGATCGTGCACTACCCCATGCCGGATGGCAGCATCAAGCTGGCGGCAGGCTGGCTCATTGATGCCTGCGGCTGGAAAGGCAAGAGCGTGGGCAAGGCCGGGGTGTACGAGAAACAGGCGCTGGTGCTGGTCAACCGCGGCCACGGCCAGGATAGCGTGACTGGCGGCGAGGTCATGACGCTGGCCCGCGCCATCCAGACCAGCGTGTACGAGCGCTTTGGCATCCGGCTGGAGCCCGAGCCGGTGGTGTGGTGACCAGTGAACGGTTGTTTTGGTGATATTAAAATAGTAGCTGTTAGCGCGTTCTGAATAAGCGCTAGAGGCCAAAAAAACCACAAAAAAACCGCCCGAAGGCGGTTTTTTGTTGTGCGCGTGATGCGGGCTTACTTGTCGTCGTTGCTCAGTTGCGGCAGCGGCGAACCCTGGCCCAGCGTCAGCAGGCCCGATTGGGCGTAGGTCATCAGCTTGGCGCGCGTGTCCACGATATCGAGGTTGCGCATGGTGAGCTGGCCGATGCGGTCGAGCGGCGAGAACGGCGCGTCTTCCACCTTTTCCATCGACAGGCGCTCGGGCGCGTAGGTCAGGTTGGGCGATTCGGTGTTGAGCAGCGAGTAGTCGTTGCCACGGCGCAGCTCCAGCGTGACGGTGCCGGTGATGGCGCGCGCCACCCAGCGCTGGGCGGTTTCGCGCAGCATGATGGCCTGGGGGTCGAACCAGCGGCCCTGGTAGAGCAGGCGGCCGAGCTTGAGGCCGTTCATGCGGTACTGCTCGATGGTGTCTTCGTTGTGGATGCCGGTCACCAGGCGCTCGTAGGCGATGTGCAGCAGCGCGAGACCCGGGGCCTCGTAGATGCCGCGGCTCTTGGCCTCGATGATGCGGTTCTCGATCTGGTCGCTCATGCCCAGGCCGTGGCGGCCGCCGATGCGGTTGGCTTCGAGGATCAGCTCGACCGGGTCGGTGTATTCCTTGCCGTTCAGCGCCACGGGCTGGCCTTCGTTGAAGGTGACCGACACTTCCTCGGCCTTGACCACGACATCGTCCTTCCAGAACGCCACGCCCATGATGGGGTTCACGATGCGGATGCCGCTGGAGAGGAACTCCAGATCCTTGGCCTCGTGCGTGGCGCCCAGCATGTTGCTGTCGGTGCTGTAGGCCTTCTCGGCGCTCATCTTGTAGCCGAAGCCTTCCTTGGTCATGAAGGCCGACATTTCGGCGCGGCCGCCGAGTTCGTCGATGAACTGCTGGTCCAGCCAGGGCTTGTAGATGCGCAGCGAGGGGTTGGTGAGCAGGCCGTAGCGGTAGAAGCGCTCGATGTCGTTGCCCTTGAAGGTGGAACCATCGCCCCAGATGTGGACGTCGTCTTCCTTCATGGCCGACACCAGCATGGTGCCTGTGACAGCGCGGCCCAGCGGCGTGGTGTTGAAGTAGGTCACGCCGGCGGTGCTGATGTGGAAGGCGCCGGCCTGCAGCGCGGCGATGCCTTCGTGGGCCAGCTGCGTGCGGCAGTCGATCAGGCGTGCGGCTTCGGCGCCGTATTCCATGGCCTTGCGCGGGATGGCGTCGTAGTCGGGTTCGTCGGGCTGGCCCAGGTTGGCCGTGTAGGCGTAGGGCAGGGCGCCCTTGTTCTTCATCCAGCGCAGGGCCGCGCTGGTGTCCAGGCCGCCGGAAAACGCGATGCCGACCTTCTGGCCGAGGGGGAGGTTTTGAAGGATGGTTGCCATGGAATATTTCTTAAAAATGATAGCTGATCGCGCTTGCTGGATAAGCTCTAGAGGCCAAAAAGACTATAAATTTCAGCCGAAATGGCAGATGTAGTGGTAGGCCTCGGTCACGCGGATGTCGAACTTCGAGTTGCCGGGCACATTGAATTGCTCCCCGGCGGAGGACTTCACCCAGGCGTCGCTGCCTGCAAGCTTGTACTCGCACGAACCAGCCACGCATTCCATGATCTCGGGCGCGCCGGTGTTGAACGTCAGCGTGGCGGGCAGGATCACGCCCACCGATTTTTTCGTGCCGTCGGGGAACGTGATGCCATGGCTCACGCATTTGCCGTCGAAATAAACACTGGCCTTGGTCGTGACGGACACGCCGTCGATTTTTTCGGTGGTCATGGATGCGCGGGGTAGAAAGAAGGAAACCAGTGATTTTAGGGCAGGGGGCACGGCCTGGGCGCCGTGGGGCACGGTTGCGCTGGCGTTTGCTGGCGCAGCGGGGCAAAAAAAGAGCCCTACGAGGGGGCTCTGGTGACGCAATGCGCTGAAGGCTGCTCAGCGCCAGTGGGGGTTGCGGTGGGTGGGGTAGGAGGGGCGACCGTAGCCGTACTCGATCACCATCGCAGGCGGGCTCACGTAAACGGGTTGATCCGGATAGGCAGGCTGGACGGCGTAGGTGGGTTGCGTGGGGTGCGTCCGATAGGTGGACGTGACCACCCCGGACTGCGAATACACGCCCTGCTGCCGGTAGGGGTCGGGCTGGGTGGAGTAGATCCTGCCCTGGTTGTTGCCCGCCAGGGGCTGAACGCTGAGCGCAATCCACGGTCCCGGATCGGCCTGGGTGCGGGTGTTGTACTGGCGCCCGGCATATTCATACACCACGTCGTAGCCCACGGTGCGGTCCTCGTAATAGGTTTCGGTGGTGCAGCGCTGCACGTTCTGGTAACGGGGCTGGCCGTTGCCTTCGATCTGGTTGCCCAGCACGGCGCCACCGATCACGCCCAGCGCGGTGGCGGCCGCGCGCCCGCTGCCATGGCCCACGGCATTGCCTGCCGCACCACCGGCAATGGCGCCCAGCAAGGCGCCAGCGCCCGAGTTGTGCGAACCGTTGTAAACGGTTTCGTTGCCGCATACCTGCTGTGGAATACCCACTTGTTGCACCACGGGTGTGGCCGACAGCACGCGGCCCTGCTCCTGCGCTGACACGACAGTGGTCACGGCGAGCAAGGCAGTCAATAGGGCGATTTTTTTCATGAGGGAACTCCTGACAGTTCGGTACACAACGCACCAGACCCGAAAAAAGTTGAGGCCCGGGGCATCAATCTGCCGACACGGCACCGTAAAGCTGGGTAAAGAACGCTGGAGCGGTGCGGTCCGTCGCCGCTTCATTCCTTCATCTTTTCATTCATCTGGAAGCGCTGCTTGCTGTTCTTGCCACTGCGCTGCATCAAAGCCCACCGTGATGGAAGTGCGTTGGCCCTGGCGCCACTCCACCACCGGGCGCTTGATGACGCTGGGCTGCGCCTGCATCAGCTGGCTGGCGCTGGCATCGTCTTGCACGGCCGCCTGGGCGCCGGGGTCCAGCTTGCGCCAGGTGGTTCCCTGCCGGTTCACCAGCTTTTGCCAACCCACGGCGGCCAGCCAGTCGGGCAGGCGCTCCGCAGGAACGCCTTGCTTCCTGAAATCGTGGAAGGTGTGGTCAAGCCCCTGCCCAGTGAGCCAGGCGCGCGCCTTTTTGACTGTGTCGCAGTTCGGGATTCCGTACAGAGTGATGAGGGGTGTTTTCATGGCCGCCATCATCCGCTAAGCGACAATTGGCCGCGTATGCAAACCAAAATTCACACACTGGAAGGCTGGCTCCGCCATTGCGAGCGGCTGCACCCGCAGAACATCGACATGGGCCTGGAGCGGGTTCGCGAAGTGGCCACCCGCATGGGCCTGCGTTTTGACTGCCCTGTGATCACCGTTGCCGGCACCAATGGCAAGGGCTCTACCTGCGCCATGCTGGAGGCCGTGGCCGAGCAGGCCGGTTTTCGCACCGGGGTCTACACCTCGCCGCACCTGGTGCATTTTGAAGAGCGCTGCCGCGTGCATGGCGAAGCTGTAAATGCTTCTGATCTGATAGCGCACTTTGAAGCGGTGGAAAGCGCAAGAACGCTCAATGGCAATGATGTTTCGCTGACCTATTTTGAGTTCACCACGCTGGCCATCCTGCGCCTGATGAGCCATTCGCTGCTGGATGTGGCCATCCTGGAGGTGGGGCTGGGCGGCCGGCTGGACGCCACCAACATCATCGACGCAGACTGCGCCATCATCACCAGCATCGACATCGACCACACCGAATACCTGGGGCCGGACCGCGAAAGCATCGGGCGTGAAAAGGCCGGCATCATGCGCACGGGCCGCCCGGTGGTGGTGAGCGACCCGATGGCGCCGCAAAGCGTGATCGACCATGCGCGTGAAATGGGGGCTGATCTCTGGCGTTTTGGCCACGATTTCAATTTTTCGGGCGACAAGCAACAGTGGAGCTGGGCCGGGCGGGGGCGGCGTTATGCCGGGCTGGCCTATCCGGCGCTGCGCGGGGCCAACCAGCTGGTGAATGCCTCGGGGGTGCTGGCGGCGTTTGAGGCGCTGCGCACACGCCTGCCCGTGACGGCGCAGGCCGTGCGCAATGGCCTGGCACTGGTTGAATTGCCGGGCCGTTTTCAGATCGTGCCGGGGCAGCCGACACTGGTGCTGGACGTGGCGCACAACCCGCATTCCGTGGCGGCGCTCACGGCCAACCTGGATGCCATGGGCTATTTCCCGGCAACGCACGCCGTGTTTGGCGCCATGGCCGACAAGGATCTGGCCCCCATGCTGGCCAAGGTGGGGCCGCTGGTAGACCACTGGTATTTCACCGATCTGCCCACGCCACGCGCCGAAAAGGGCGCCGTGCTGCAGCAGAAATGGAATGCGCTGCAGATGGTGTCGGGCGGCCTGCGGCAGGTAAACACCAGTGTCCACTCCGACCCCTTGCAGGCCCTTCAGGCAGCGGTGGCTGCGGCAGACCCCGCTGATAGAATTGTGGTCTTTGGCTCGTTTTACACGGTGGGTGGTGTGCTGATCAACGGAATCCCCCGCCTGCACGCCAAACATCTGGACGCATAAGCTCCGCACGAGTCCCTACTCCATGGCATTTTTCAAGTTTCGGTGGCCCGGTCAGAGTGAACAGGCCGACAAGCCGGCCAAGCGCTCCCGCTCGGCCCAAGCCGAGAGCATCGAAGTCATGCGCCGGCGCGCACGGCATCGTCTGATCGGCGCTGCGGTGCTGGTTGTGCTCGGCGTGGTG
>ERZ1023681.41-NODE-41-length-14492-cov-11.6201_pt1 | contig 14492 bp, 14 predicted proteins | sample MGYA00520878_ERZ1023681 | MGnify/ENA primary metagenome ERZ1023681 (study PRJEB33180, sample SAMEA4044475) | wastewater metagenome | place: Denmark | collected 2016-04-29 | study: EMG produced TPA metagenomics assembly of the PRJEB13832 data set (Local surveillance... | reverse complement strand
GGTGGTGTGGCTGGTGGCCGCTGCAGGCATGGTGCTCAAGGCCATGGGCCGTCTGTCGTCTCCGTGGTGGTCCACGGGCGGGTATCTCGCCATGGGGTTGCTGGTGTTGCTGGCAGTGGTGCCCATCCTGGAGCGTGCGTCTGCGGCGGGCGCGCAATGGCTGGTGGCCGGGGGCTGCCTGTATACCTTGGGGGTAGTCTTTTTTGTGCTGGACGCCCGCATTCGGTATGCCCACGCGGTATGGCATGGGTTTGTGGCGGCGGGAACGGCTTGCCACACCTGGGCGGTGCTGGGCTGACGGGTTGCAAGAACGCCGCAATCCGGCGGCTGTGGTCTGCCCATGGCGAAGGGGCGTGCCGCGTTGTGCGCACGCCCGTTTATCCGGCTGGAAACTCCAGCACCACCCGCAACCCTGGCTGCGTGTTGCGCACGGCCAGGTGCCCGCCATGCAGGGCCATCACGCGCCGCACTATGGCCAGCCCCAGGCCGGAGCCGCTGCGCTCGCCGCCCGGCCGTGCGGTGGTGAAAAAGCGTTCACCCAGGCGCGGCAAGGCGTAGTCGGGCACGCCGGGCCCGCTGTCCTGTACGGCCACGTTGGTGCCGTCGAGTTCGATGCGAATGGTGCTGCCAGCCGGGGAAAAATCCATGGCGTTGTCGAGCAGGTTGGTCAGGGCCATGGTCACCAGCTCGGCCTCCCATGGCCCGCTGGCGCCCGCCCCGCTGAGCGTGAGTTGCAGGCCCCGCTGCATGGCACGGGCCTGGCTGCTGGCCAGGGCGGCGCTGGCGCAGTCGTGCAGCGACACGGGGCTGCGCACTTCGGTGTGCTGGCGCTGCTCCAGCTTGCTCAGCTCCAGCAGCCGGTCGATGAGCCGCTGCAGCCGCTCGCTTTGCTGCACGACCTGGGTGGCAAATTGCGCCCGGTCGGCGGCGGGCAAGTCTTCCTGCAGCAGCTCGCCCGCGCCACGGATGGCGGCCACGGGGCTTTTGAGCTCATGGGTGAGTGCGCGCACATAGCCTTCGATGTAGTCGTGCCCTTGTAGCCGCGTGCGCATGCGGTCCATGGCGCGCGCCAGGTCGCCCAGCTCGCCGGGCACCCGGGGCACGGCCAGTGCGGTGGCCGGGAGGGTGTCGTGCTCGCCATCGGCGGGGCCCTGCACGCTCAGGGCATAGTCGCGCAGGCGGCGCACGTTCCACACCATCCACAGCGTCACGGCCACGCCCACGGCGGCCGACAGCAGCAACAACACCAGGCCGCCCATCAGCACCTTGCGTTCGGCCCGGTCGATGAAGCGCTGCACGGTGCGCACGGGCTTGGCCACGGTGAGCACGCCGAGGATGCGCCCTTGCACCAGCACCGGGGCGGCGACGTGCATCACACCGCTGGTGTCGTCGCTGGGCACTTCGCGGGTCATGCGCGCGCCGTATTCGCCGCGCAGGGTGCGGGCCACGTCGCGCCACTGCGAGAAGTCCTGGCCCACCGCCTGGCCCTGTGAGTCGAACAGCACGCGCCCGGTGGCGTCGGTGACGTAAATGCGGTAATCCAGCGACTGCTTGGCAAAGCCCCAGATGCCTGCGTCGATGGGGCGGCGGACGTAGTTGCGCACATGGCGGGCAAAGGCGCTGTCGGTGTCGCCCTGCGCCAGGCGCCCGGCCGCCAGGTCATCGCTGGCCAGCTCGGCCAGGAGGTTGGCGGTGTCCACCATCATGTCTTCCATCACTTCGCGCACGCTGGGTTTGATCTCGGCGGTGAACACGCGCAGCACGAAGAAGGCTGCGATGCCGTTGATCAGGAAGAACGCGAAAAGCAGGCGGATGCCAAGGCGCATGGGTCACCAATGCGGGGTCAGTGTGTTTTCAAAAATCATAGCTGTCAGCGCTTGATGCGTAAGCGCTAGAGGCCGATTTGAATCATATTTCACAGGTTCAGGCAGGAACCCATGCCCCGGTGCGTCTGGATGTACTCGCGCGACGGGTCGGCCTCGCGCAGCTTGGCGCGCAGGGTCTTGATGTGGGTGTCCACCGTGCGGTCGTGGCTGTCGCTCTCGTCGCCCCAGGCAGCGGCCAGCAGGGTTTCGCGCGCGTGGATGCGGCCTGCGCCCGCCAGCAGGCAGGCCAGCAGGCGGTATTCGCGCCGGGTCAGTGGCAGCGGCTGGCCGTGCAGGCTGATGCGCTGGCCCACCGTGTCGTCGTGAAACAGGGGCGGGGCTGCGGCCATTGCGGCTGCAGGCGCACCGGCGCGGCGCAGCAGCGCCTTGACGCGGGCTGCCAGTTCGCGCGGGCTGAACGGTTTGCTCAGGTAGTCGTCGGCGCCCAGTTCCAGGCCCAGCACGCGGTCGAGCTCTTCGCCACGCGCGCTGAGCATCAGCACCGGGGTGGCGCTGGGCGTGCCGGGCGTTCCAGGTGTTCCAGGTGTTCCAGGTGTTCCAGCGGTGGGGGCCGGGGTGTTGCGCACCTGCTGCAGCAGGTCCAGCCCACTGCCATCGGGCAACCCCACATCGAGCACCAGCAGGTCGAACGCCCGGGCCTGCACTTGCTGGCGGGCGTCCCGCAGGAGCAGGCTGTGCGTCACGGCCAGGCCATCGCGTTCGAGTGTGTACACCACCGTGCGGGCGATGGCCGGGTCGTCTTCCAGCAACAGCAATCGCGCAGCCAAGGGTGCTTACCTCGCTCCGAGAATGGGGAACAGCTTGCCCAGGCCATCGGCCATCACCTCTACGGCAAGTGCCGCCAGGATCAGGCCCATCAGCCGCGTCATCACGTTGATGCCTGTCTTGCCCAGCACGCGGGCAATCGGATCGGCGAGCGAAAAACACAGGGCCGTGGCGAGCGCAATCACCACGCCGTAGCCCACCAGCGCCGCGTGCTGCCAGAAAGTTTGCGCCCGGTCGGCGTAAATCACCACGGTGGACATGCTGGCAGGCCCGGTGAGCAGGGGAATGGTGAGGGGCACCACGGCAATGCTGCTGCCTGCGGCGGCTTTTTCGGCGCCTTCTTCGAACTCGTGTGTGTGGGGCTTGGCCTCAGCCGGCTGTGCGTTGAGCATGTTCATGGCGCTGATCAGCAGCAACATGCCTCCGCCCACCTGAAAGCTTTGCAGTGAGATGTTGAAGAACTCCAGAATCTGCAGACCCAGCAGGGCACACGCTGCAATCACGCAAAACGACGCCAGGGCCGCGGTGCGGATGGTGCGCCGACGCTGATCGCTGGAAAACCCCTGGGTGTAGTGGATGAAAAACGGCACGATAGCCAGCGGGTTCACGATGGCCAGCAAGGTGATGAGGGGTTTCAGATCCATCGGTGGCCTTCGAAAATGCGCGTGGGGGTGGTACGGGTGGTGCGGGTGGCATCTGGCAGCCGCCACGCGCGGGCCGTGGCCGCCCCGATGCGGCGGCCTGCGCGGGTGACAACAACCACTTTGAGCACAACCGGTCTCCTGCAAGAATGGGGTGCATTACAGCATCCCGGCACCGGGCCGGAGTGCATTCGAGGGTGGCGGTGGTGTCTTTGCACCACAGGTTTTCTTCTCAAGGAGCAATTGCATGGGCCAGTTTGTCAATCTGACGTCGCAGGACGGTTTTGTGGTGCCCGCCTGGGTCGCCCAGCCCGACGGAGCGCCGCGTGGCGCCGTGGTGGTGCTGCAGGAGATCTTCGGTGTCAATTCGCACATCCGTGCGGTGGCCGACCGTTTCGCGGCGCGTGGCTATCTGGCAGTGGCCCCCGCCACCTTTGCGCGCGTGCAGCCCGATGTGGACCTGGGCTACAGCGAGGCCGACATGGGCGTGGGCTTTGGCTTCAAGACGGCGGTGGAGGCACTGCCCGGCGCCGGTGCCATGCCCGACATCCAGGCTGCCATCGATTACGCCGCGCAGCAGGGTGGCGGCAAGGTGGGCATTGTGGGTTTTTGCTGGGGAGGCCTGCTGGCCTGGCGCGCGGCCTGCAGCCTCAAGGGCCTGTCGGCGGCGGCGTGCTACTACGGCGGCGGCATGACCACGGCAGACGAAGTGGCGCGCCAGCCCCAGGTGCCGGTGCTGGCACATTTTGGCCAGCACGACCACTGGATTTCGGTGGACAGCGTGCAGGCTTTTGCGCGCGCGCACCCCGACGTGCAGGTGCATGTTTACGACGCCGACCATGGCTTCAACTGCGACCAGCGCGGCTCGTATGACGAAGCCTCGGCACTGGTGGCGCGCGACCGCACCCTGGCCTTCTTTGCAAAGCACGTGGGGTAGAACGGCGATTGAGGAGTGGCCGGGGCGACGCGGGGTGCATGTGGCACCGGGGCTTGGGTCCCGGTGCGGCGGCCCACCAGCCCCCGGTCATTGCCCGCTGGTGCGTGCCAGGTAGCGCTTGCGCCAGAACAGCGCCACCAGCCCTGTGGCAATCGCCGTCATGGTGCCCAGCGCCCACCAGAATCCGTCTTGTTTGTGGATGAGCGGCAAGAACTCGAAATTCATGCCAAAAATGCCTGCAATCAGGTTCAGCGGCAAAAACACGGCGGTCAGCGCGGTGAGGGTGCGCATGATGTCGTTGGTGCGGTTGCTTTGCACAGAAAAGTGCATCTGCACGGCGGTTTCGGTGCTTTGCTCCAGCCGCCGCACATGGTGCACCACGCGCTCGATGTGCTCCAGCACGTCGCGGCTGCGCACCTTGAGCAGGTCCAGATCGCGCTGGCCGGCGCTGCTGTCGGGCAGGGCCCAGGTTTCCAGTTCGTCGATCCAGTTTTGCACGGCGGTGCGCTGGTCTTCGCAGATCTCGTCGAGCTGGTGCAGCGACAGGCGTGCTTCGAGCAGCGAGTTCCAGTTCACAAAGCGCGCCCGGGGCTTGAGCAGCTCGTTTTGCCAGTGATCGAGCTGGCGCGTGAGGTCGCGGCGCAGGTCCAGGTAGCCATCCACCATCAGGTTGACGACGCGCAGCATCAGGTCGGCGGTGCTGGACGGCTGCCGTACACCGGGTGCCGGGCTGGCGCGGCCCTCGTGCAGATCGGTGGAGGCGGTGGCCAGCAGGCGCGCGGCGTAGGCATCGCGCACGGTGCAGTCGGTGGGGTGCACCGACAGCAGCACATGGTCAAACATGGCAAACCCCACCGGGCTGGTGTCGATGCGGCGCAGCACCGGGGGGCCGCTGCGCCGCATCGGTGCCACAGCCGCACCTTCCGGGTGGCCTGGCTCGGCGGTGGGCGGCAGGGCGGCCAGGCGGCGAAAAACCAGCAGGTCGTATTGCGAGGTGTAGTCGTAGCGCGATGGCAGCTGCGCATTGAGCAGGTCCGAGACATGCAGGTCCACCACTTGCAGGCCGGTGATGGCCTGCAGCGAGGCCTGGATCTGGCCCAGCTGTGTGCTGAAGACGGTGCGTGCGCAAGACACCCAGAAAAACCCCTGGCCGGGTGGCTGGCTCGGCAGCGCGTTCAGCTCGATCGCGCCACCGGCGTGGATGTGGAAGATGCGCATGCCGCTCAATTTGGGGTGAAAATGGCCTCTGGCGCTTATTGGATAATCGCCAATAGCTATTATTTTAGGAGCAAACGCGCGGCGTCGCGGGCAAAGTAGGTCAGCACGCCATCGGCGCCTGCGCGCTTGAAGGCCAGCAGGCTTTCCATCATCACGGCATCGTGGTCGAGCCAGCCGTTGGCGGCGGCGGCCTTGATCATGGCGTATTCGCCGCTCACCTGGTAGGCGAAGGTGGGCACGCGGAACTCGTCCTTCACGCGGCGCACGATGTCCAGGTAGGGCATGCCGGGCTTGACCATCACCATGTCGGCGCCTTCGGCGATGTCCAGCGCCACTTCGCGCAGGGCCTCGTCGCTGTTGCCCGGGTCCATCTGGTAGACAAACTTGTTGCTCTTGCCCAGTGCGCCGCGCGTGCCCACGGCGTCGCGGAAGGGGCCGTAAAACGCGCTCGCGTATTTGGCGCTGTAGGCCATGATGCGGGTGTGGATGTGGCCCTGCACCTCAAACGCCTCGCGGATCGCGCCGATGCGCCCGTCCATCATGTCGCTGGGCGCCACGATGTCCACGCCCGCTTCGGCGTGGGTGAGGGCCTGGCCGGTGAGGATCTCCACCGTTTCGTCATTGATGATGTAGCCGGTGTCGTCGAGCACGCCATCCTGGCCGTGGCTGGTGTAGGGGTCGAGCGCCACGTCGGTCATCACGCCCAGGTCAGGAAACTCTTTTTTCAGCGCCCGCACCACGCGCGGGATCAGGCCGTCGGGGTTGAGCGCCTCCTTGCCGTCGGGTGTTTTGAGGGCGGGGTCGATGGCCGGGAACAGCGCCAGCACCGGAATGCCGAGCTTCACGCAGTCTTCGGCCACCGGCAGCAGCAGATCCAGGCTCAGGCGGTCCACGCCGGGCATGGACGCCACGGCCTCGCGCTGGTTCTGGCCCTCGTGCACGAACACGGGATAGATCAGGTCGTGGGGCGTGACGGCGTGCTCGCGCACCAGGTTGCGGGTAAAGCTGTCACGGCGCAGGCGGCGTGGGCGGCTTTGCGGAAAGGGGGTGGGGCTGGAGAGGTGCATGGCGGAATTATGAAGCCCCCTGCGTCGCTTCGTCCCGCCCCACGGGACGGCGGCCGGGGCGGCGCTGTGGTGAGTGGCGCTGCAAAAAAAGGCGGCCGTGGCCCGGCGGACGTGCCGGGCTGGTGCGGGTTGGCCGTGGCCGTGCGCGCAGGCCCTTAAACTGCGGGCATGCTCTGGATCAAAGCCCTTCACATCGTTTTCGTGGCCAGCTGGTTTGCCGGCCTTTTCTATCTGCCGCGCATCTTCGTCAATCTGGCGATGGTGGCGCCCGGCTCGGTGGCCGAGCGCGACCGACTGGTGCTGATGGCACGCAAGCTGTTGCGCTTCACCACGCTGCTGGCAGTGCCGGCCGTGGCGCTCGGCCTGTGGCTGTGGCTGGGCTATGGCATCGGCTGGGGGCCGGGCAATGGCTGGATGCACGCCAAGCTGTTCGTGGTGGTGCTGGTGATTGGCTACCACCATGCCTGCGCCGTGCTGCTGCGCAAGCTCATCGCCGGCAGCAGCCGAAAGAGCCATGTGTGGTTTCGCTGGTTCAACGAAGCGCCCGTGCTGATGCTTTTGGTGGCTGTGGTGCTGGTGGTGGTCAAGCCGTTCTGACACCCTGGGGCCGCGCCGGTGCACAAAACCTCTGCCTGGCCGCTTGCGCTGATTCATGCGGCGCTGATTGTTTTTGCCAGCCTGTTCCCCTTTGACGGCTGGCGCGATCAGGGCATCGATCCCTGGATTTTTTTGTCGGCCCCATTGCCGCCGCCGTACTGGACGGGGTTTGATGTCGCCGTCAACGTGGCGGGTTACGTTCCCCTGGGTTTTTTGCTGGCGCTGGCGCTGCTGCGCTGGGGGCACGAGCGCTGGGCGGTGCTGCTGGCAGCGCTGGCGGGCGCTTTGCTGTCGCTGCTGATGGAATACCTGCAGATCTATCTGCCCCGGCGTGTGCCCTCCAATCTGGACGTTCTGCTCAACGCCATCGGCGCGCTCGCGGGGGCGTGCGCGGCAGCGCTGCTGGAGCGCTGGGGAGCCATCGACCGCTGGAGCGATTTCCGCGCCCGCTGGTTTGTGCAGGATGCGCGCGGAGCACTGGTGCTGCTGGCGCTGTGGCCCATGGCGCTGTTGTTTCCGGCGGCCGTGCCTTTTGGCCTGGGCCAGGTGCTGGAGCGGCTGGAGCTGGGCCTTGAAGACATGCTGGCCGACACGCCCTTTCTTGGCTGGTTGCCGGTGCGCGACGTGCCACTGGAGCCCTTGTCCCCGGGCGGCGAGCTGCTGTGCGTGACGCTGGGGCTGCTGATCCCCTGCCTGCTTGGGTATTGCGTCATTCGCCATGTGGGGCGCCGGGCCCTTTTTGCCCTTGCCGTGGTGGTGGTGGGCATCGGGGTGACGGCCCTGTCGGCGGCTTTGAGCTGGGGGCCTTTGCACGCCTGGAGCTGGCTGGGTTTGCCCACGCGCGTGGGGGTGTGGGCTGCGCTGGCGCTGGCGGCGATGCTGCTGGCTTTGCCGCGGCGCGCCAGTGCGGCGGTGCTGCTGCTGGCATTGGCGTGGCACCTGGGGCTGCTCAACCAGGCGCCCACCAGTGCCTATTTTGCCCAGACGCTACAAATCTGGGAGCAGGGGCGGTTCATCCGATTTTTTGGCCTGGGCCAGTGGGTCGGCTGGCTGTGGCCTTATGCCGCACTGGCGTATGTGTTCTTTCGGGTGTCGCGCCGGGAGCCGAAAAACTAGAATGTCCCCATGAGCGACACCCCCTCCACACCCGCCGCAGCGCCTGGCTATTTCGCCCGCCACATCTTTTTTTGCCTGAACGACCGTGCCAACGGCGAAAACAGTTGTGCCCACCACGGCGCCCAGGAGGCGTTTGATCGGTGCAAAGATCAGGTCAAGGCCGCTGGGCTGGCGGGCCCCGGCAAGGTGCGGGTGAACAAGGCGGGCTGCCTGGACCGCTGCGCAGCCGGCCCCGTGGCTGTGGTGTACCCCGAGGGAACCTGGTATTCCTATGTAGATGCCAACGATGTGGATGAAATCGTGGAATCGCACCTCAAGAACGGCAAGATCGTCCATCGCCTGGTCACGCCGGCAGAACTGGGGCGCTGAGCGCTGCTCTGTGTGTTTTGAGTGTTTTTGGCGTCTGGCGCTTATGTGATAAGCGCTATGTGCTATTAAATAAGTAGTAAACCTTGAATGTACAAACCGAACGACTGACGCTGAGCGGCGCCGCAGGAACCATCGAGGCAGCCCGCGATGCAGCGTCCCTGCCCGACGGCGCGGCCCCCCGTGGCGTGGCCATCCTGGCCCATCCCCATCCACTGTTTGGCGGCACCATGGACAACAAGGTGGTGCAGACCCTGGCGCGCGCCTTCACCCAATGCGGCTGGACGACGGTGCGGTTCAATTTTCGGGGTGTGGGCGCCAGCGCCGGCGTACACGACGAGGGGCGCGGCGAGCTGCAGGATCTGCTGGCCGTGGTGCAGCAGGTGGCGCCCCAGGGCCCGATAGCGCTGGCAGGTTTCTCGTTTGGCGCTTTTGTCACCAGCCACGCACTGGCCGCCCTGTGGGGCGAGCGCGAGGTGGCGCAGGCGGTGCTGGTTGGCACCGCAGCAAGCCGCTTCACCGTGGCCCCCGTGCCGCCCGAAGCCCATCTGCGCACGCTGGTGCTGCATGGCGAGCTCGACGACACCGTTCCGCTGTCGGCAGTGCTCGACTGGGCACGGCCCCAGATACTGCCTGTCACAGTCGTCCCCGGTGGCGGCCATTTCTTTCACGGACAATTGACCCTGCTGAAGAATCTGGTGGTGCGCCACCTCCAGTCTGGGCGGTGAAGCCTGGGCCATTGCGGGGGCTGCGCGCCCCAGGCGGCGTTTTCAGGCTTCACCTTTTGTGTTTTTTTATCCCCGGGCCTTGCGCCCCATTTTTCTGCCCCATGAAACGAATCCTGCCCGCACTGCGATCCCTGGCCCTTTTTGCTGCGGTCGCGCCCGCCGCCTTCTGGGCCCACGCCCAGGCGCCCCAGCCCCCCGAGATTGCCGCACGCACCTACATGCTGGTCGATGTGACGGCCAACCAGGTGCTGGCGGCCAAAGACATTGATGCGCCGGTGGAGCAGGCCTCGCTCACCAAGCTCATGACGGGCTATCTGGTGTTTGACGCGCTGCGCGCCAAGAAGGTCACGCTGGACCAGAAGCTGCCCGTGAGCGTGCGCGCCTGGAAGATGCCCGGCTCGCGCATGTTCATCGACCCCAAGATGCAGGTGCCGGTGGACGATCTGCTCAAGGGCATGATCGTGCAGTCGGGCAACGACGCCACCATGGCGCTGGCCGAAGGCGTGGGCGGCACGGTCGAGAATTTCGTCAAGCTCATGAACGACCAGGCGCAGGCCCTGGGCATGAAGGGCACGGTCTACAAGAACCCCGAGGGGTTGACGGAACCCGGTCACACCACCACGGCGCGTGACCTGGCCACCCTGGCGACCCGGCTCATGCAGGACTTCCCGGAGTTCATGCATTACTACGCCACCAAACAATACAGCTACCCCGGCACGCCCGCATCCAACGGCAACAACCGCAACATGCTGCTGTTCCGCGATCCCACGGTGGACGGCCTCAAGACCGGTCACACCGCTGCTGCCGGTTACTGTCTGGTGGCCACCTCCAAGCGCGATTTCCCCAACGTGGGGCAGCGCCGCCTGCTGTCCATCGTGCTGGGCGCCGCCAGTGAGAACGCCCGCGCCAACGAAAGCCAAAAGCTCCTGAACTGGGGCTACACCGCCTTTGATGCCGTCAAGCTGTTCGATGCGGGCCAGCCCGTGGCCACGCCCGCAGTGTGGAAGGGCACAGAAAGCACCATCCGGATCGGCCGCGCTGAGGCCATCGTGGTGGCTGTGCCTTCGGGCAGCGCCGGCAAGGTCACCACCCAGATCGTGCGCCAGGACCCATTGGTGGCGCCCTTCACCAAGGGCCAGGCGATTGGCTCGCTCAAGGTCGTGCTGGGCGACCAGCCGCTGACCGAAGTGCCGCTGGTGGCGCTGGATGGCGTCGAGCAGGCGGGTGTTCTGGGCCGGGCCTGGGATGCGATCCGGTTGTGGATCAAGTAACCGCATTGTGCTGTCGGTCATCAAAAAAGATAGCTGTCAGCGCTTAACCCATAAGCGCCAAGCATCAATTTGACGGTAGTTTCTGTCAATCAGATGGATGTAGCAGTGGCAGGGCCGAGCTCTACGGGGCTTGCCCGTTGAGGTCTGCCCTGCTACATTAGAAGGCTTTTCGGAATTTCCGAAGGGATTCACGTTTTCGCTTTCACGAAGCATTTCACGTTTAGGGACGTATTCATGCCAACCATTAACCAGCTCGTGCGTCAGGGGCGTCAGGTCGAAACGACCAACTCCAAAAGCCCTGCGATGCAAAACTCTCCACAGCGCCGTGGCGTGTGCACCCGTGTGTACACCACGACGCCTAAGAAGCCTAACTCCGCTCTGCGGAAGGTCGCCAAGGTTCGCCTGACCAATGGCTTTGAAGTCATTTCCTACATCGGCGGCGAAGGCCACAACCTGCAAGAACACAGCGTCGTGCTGGTTCGCGGCGGTCGTGTCAAGGACTTGCCCGGTGTGCGTTACCACATCGTGCGCGGTTCGCTCGATTTGCAAGGCGTGAAAGACCGCAAGCAGTCGCGCTCCAAGTACGGTGCCAAGAAGCCAAAGGCCAAATAAGCCTGCGGTTGATCGATATAAAAGGTGCTGTTTCCCGCGTGGCGCGGTGATGCAGCGTAGTGACCCCAAGCGCAAATGTCTGCGTGGGTCGAGTAAGTGGGAGTCCTGAATGGCTCTCGCGGTGTCTGAAAAGATGCCAACTGAAGCAAGAATGAGGTGAAAAAATGCCACGTCGTCGCGAAGTCCCCAAACGTGAAATCCTGCCGGATCCAAAGTTCGGCAATGTAGAGCTGTCCAAATTCATGAACGTGATCATGGAAGGCGGCAAGAAGGCTGTTGCAGAGCGCATCATTTATGGTGCCCTGGAACTGATCGAGAAGAAGCACCCTGATAAAGACCCTCTGGAAGCTTTCACTGTTGCCATCAACAACGTCAAGCCCATGGTCGAAGTCAAATCCCGCCGCGTCGGTGGTGCCAACTACCAGGTGCCTGTCGAAGTGCGTCCCGTGCGTCGCCTGGCTCTGTCGATGCGCTGGATCAAGGAAGCCGCCCGCAAGCGTGGCGAAAAGTCCATGGCCCAACGCCTGGCCAACGAACTGCTCGAGGCCACCGAAGGCCGTGGCGGTGCCATGAAGAAGCGTGACGAAGTGCACCGCATGGCCGAAGCCAACAAGGCATTCAGCCACTTCCGCTTCTAAGTCGACGAACCGCTCTCGTCGTCCTTCGCAAGGCTGCCGGCATTTTTGCCTGCAGCCTTGTGGCGATTGAGGCGGTCACAAAATTGACGGGTTGCAGCGTCAGAATGCTGGGCCCGCCCCCGAATAACACGAACCATCCAAGGATCCACCATGGCTCGCAAGACTCCCATCGAGCGCTACCGCAATATCGGTATCTCGGCCCACATTGACGCTGGCAAGACCACGACCACCGAACGTATTCTGTTTTACACCGGCGTGACCCACAAGCTGGGTGAGGTGCATGACGGCGCTGCCACCACGGACTGGATGGAGCAGGAACAAGAGCGCGGCATCACGATCACCTCGGCTGCCGTGACCTGCTTCTGGAAGGGTATGGACCTGTCCTACCCTGAGCACCGCTTCAACATCATCGACACCCCGGGTCACGTGGACTTCACGATTGAAGTCGAGCGTTCCATGCGCGTGCTCGATGGCGCCTGCATGGTGTACTGCGCTGTGGGTGGCGTGCAGCCCCAGTCGGAAACCGTCTGGCGCCAAGCCAACAAGTACAAGGTGCCCCGTCTGGCCTTTGTGAACAAGATGGACCGCACCGGCGCCAACTTCTTCAAGGTCGTCGAGCAGATGAAGCTGCGCCTGAAGGCCAACCCTGTGCCCGTCGTGATCCCGATCGGTGCCGAAGACAAGTTCCAGGGCGTGGTTGATCTGCTCAAGATGAAGGCCATCATCTGGGACGAAGCCTCGCAAGGCATGAAGTTCGAGTACCAGGAGATCCCCGCCGACCTGGTGGAAACCGCCAAGGAGTGGCGCGAGAAGATGGTGGAAGCGGCAGCCGAAGCCACTGAAGAGCTGATGAACAAGTACCTGGAAGAAGGTGACTTGAGCGAAGAGGAAATCAAGGCGGGTCTGCGCCAGCGCACCATTGCCACCGAAATCCACCCGATGCTGTGCGGCACCGCCTTCAAGAACAAGGGCGTGCAACGCATGCTGGACGCCGTCATCGACTACCTGCCTGCACCGACGGACATTCCGGACGTGACGGGTACCGACGAAGATGAAAACCCAGTCACCCGCAAGGCTGACGACGGCGAAAAGTTCTCGGCACTGGCGTTCAAGCTGATGACCGACCCGTTTGTTGGTCAGTTGACCTTCGTGCGCGTGTATTCGGGCGTTCTGACCAAGGGCGACACCGTTTTCAACTCGGTCAAGGGCAAGAAAGAGCGTATTGGCCGTATCGTGCAGATGATGGCGAACGACCGCGTCGAAGTCGATGAAATCCGCGCCGGCGACATCGCTGCCTGTGTGGGTCTGAAAGACGTGACTACCGGTGAAACGCTGAGCGACATCGACTCACCGATCATTCTGGAGCGCATGGTGTTCCCCGAGCCTGTGATCACGCAGGCTGTCGAACCCAAGACCAAGGCCGACCAGGAAAAGATGGGCATCGCGCTGCAACGCCTTGCTGCCGAAGATCCATCCTTCCGCGTGAAGACCGACGAAGAATCGGGCCAGACGCTGATCGCCGGTATGGGCGAGCTGCACCTGGAAATCATCGTGGACCGCATGAAGCGCGAGTTCGGCGTGGAAGCCAACGTGGGCAAGCCCCAGGTGGCCTACCGCGAAACCATCCGCAAGACGGTGGAAGAGGCCGAAGGCAAGTTCGTGCGCCAGTCGGGCGGCAAGGGCCAGTACGGCCACGTTGTGCTCAAGATCGAACCCAACGAAGCCGGCAAGGGCATCGAGTTCGTCGACGCCATCAAGGGCGGTGTGGTTCCTCGCGAATTCATTCCAGCGGTGGAAAAGGGTATCAACGAAGCCGTGACACAAGGTGTGCTGGCTGGCTACCCTGTGGTGGACGTCAAGGTCACGCTGCACTTCGGTTCGTACCACGATGTGGACTCGAACGAACTCGCGTTCAAGATGGCTGCCATCTTCGGTTTCAAGGAAGGTTGCCGCAAGGCCAACCCCGTGATTCTGGAGCCCATGATGGCCGTGGAAGTGGAAACGCCTGAAGACTACGCCGGTAACGTGATGGGCGATCTGTCCTCGCGTCGCGGCATGGTGCAAGGCATGGAAGACATTCCTGGCGGCGGCAAGGCCATCAAGGCCGAAGTGCCACTGTCGGAAATGTTCGGCTACTCGACCACGCTGCGTTCCGCAACGCAAGGTCGCGCCACCTACTCGATGGAATTCAAGCACTACAGCGAAGCACCGCGCAATGTGTCGGAAGCCATCATGGCTGCGCGCTCCAAATAAGTCCTGGGGGGCAATGCCAGCTTCGCTGTTGTGTCCCCATCGACTTTGCTGAAAAGGCCGCTGGCGCTTATCCAGTAAGCGTTAGTAGCTATAAACTTAGTAGCAAATTATTTTTGCAATCTGCGATCCGGTGCCGCCCCGTTGCCTGTGCAGGGCGAATCAGCAACCGGATGCAGACGTTAAACCAATACACAGGCATCGCTCTTTGGAGAATTAAAAAATGGCAAAAGGTAAATTCGAACGGACCAAGCCCCACGCCAACGTGGGCACCATCGACCACGTGGACCATGGCAAGCCGACCCTGACAGCGGCCATCGCCACGGTGCTGTCCGCCAAGCTCGGCGGCGAAGCCAAGGCCTACGACCAGCCCGACGCACCGCCTGACGAAAAGGCCCGC
>ERZ1023681.36-NODE-36-length-14719-cov-12.9073_pt1 | contig 14719 bp, 16 predicted proteins | sample MGYA00520878_ERZ1023681 | MGnify/ENA primary metagenome ERZ1023681 (study PRJEB33180, sample SAMEA4044475) | wastewater metagenome | place: Denmark | collected 2016-04-29 | study: EMG produced TPA metagenomics assembly of the PRJEB13832 data set (Local surveillance... | reverse complement strand
ATCGTGATCAAGCCAGTATTGGCGGTCACTGCCACTTGTTTTACTGCGTTACCTTTAATATCCGCAGCGGCAGCCAAGCCTGCAGAAGCATGGGTACCAGGAAACTTGCCCATTGAGGAGTAAAACTCCGTCACGGAAGCTTTGGCTCCACCGGCCAGCGTCAGGCCTTCAGCTACGTGGGTACGCTTGGTGTAGTCCTGGTAAGCAGGCAGAGCCACAGCAGCCAAGATACCGATGATCGCCACAACGATCATCAATTCGATCAGGGTGAAACCCTTTTGCAGATTACGTTTCATAAATTCTCCTCGGAGTCAATTGCAAATGAAAACCTGCAGAAGGATTCTTCAGGTTCGCACTGATAAAAGCAGCAACCGTGCCAGGTCACTGCGCGCAGCCAATCATGTCCTATCGGTTACAAAACACCCCTGAAAACGCGATTGTGTAACATCCTCTAGTCCATCCGCTACCGGAACGACATTTTTGTCACGCCATGTATGTCACGAAGTGCAATTTCGGCTTACACATCGGGCGTTTGACGCGCTTTGAGGGCGGTCAGCTTGCGAATCGCCATGCCAGAGGGAAGTGGTGCCGGTGATGCGGCCAGATGCTTTGACGCTCAGGTGCGTTTCGAAAATTCGGGGTCAGATTCAAATTTTGGGCAAAATTGGTTTCAAGCCCATGTTCACAAAACACTGGCGGCTATGTTTTGAAAGATTCTTTGCTTGCTGCTGGCAGTTGCCTGAATGGGCTCACTCACTGGTTTGTATCAACCCAGTTTTCCACTTGCAGTGCGGGCACCCTTGCGAACTCCCCCACGTTGTTGGTCACCATGACGAGCCCTTCGCTGCGCGCATGGGCTGCAATGTGCAGGTCATTCACGCCAATGGGTTGACCGAGTTTTTCCAGCCCGGCACGGATGGCGCCATAGTGCTGGGCTGCCTTGCTGCCATAGGGCAACACGTCAAGCCGGCTGCAAAAGTCTTCGATGGCCGCCAGGTTTTCGCTGACCTTGCTGCTTTTTTCGGCCCCGTGATAAAGCTCAGACAAGGTGATCGCAGATATCGCCATGCGGCTGGCGTTCTGGTTGAAAACGGAAAGCACCTCTATAGGGCGCCGCTTCAAGACATAGATGACGATGTTGGTGTCGAGCAGGTAGCGCAGCATCAAAGCGATTCCCGCTCGGACTGGTGCTGGCTGGCGCGCTCTGGCATGAAGTCATCACTCACTGCGGGGCCGTTCAAAAAGAAGCTGTCCCATGACTGCCCCACTGGGGAAATGATGCGTTCGTTGCCTTTGGCGCGCACTTCCACTTTGCGCACGCCGTCGGGCAGGCGCAGGTCGATCGGGAGTCTGACGGCTTGCGTCCGGTTGTTGATGAAGACGGTGCTGATGGTCATTACCGCGGCCCTCCAAAAGGTGTATGGCAACAGTATATTGCAGCCGGTTGCCGAATCAAGATTTACTGCCGGGATAGTGAGCAATCGGGGTGAGCAATCGGGGTCAGACTCCAATTTTTGCTACCTGCGGCGTCCACTGCGCAAGGGCCTATGGCGACTGCACCCAGTTCTCCAGCCGCAGGCCGGGCACCCGCTCGAACTCGCGCGTGTTGTGCGTGACCAGGGGTGCGTCCAAGCTGAGGGCGTGGGCTGCAATCATGGTGTCCAGGGCACCGATCGGCTGGCCTTGGCGCTCAAGATTTGCACGCAAGTCGCCATATGCCCAGAGTGCTTTGGTGTCGAAGGGCAGTATTTCCAGCGGCGCCAGAAACATCTCCAGTGCCGCCTTGTTGCGCGCTGAGCGGCTTTTGGCCACCCCATAAGCCAGCTCTGCCGCCACCACGCTGCACAGGCCTACCTCGCCAAGGCGGTATTGCCTGAAACGTGCCAGCACCTCAGGCGGTTTGGCGTTGATGATGTAGATGCAAATGTTGGTATCAAGCAGGATCATGCAGAAATCTCGGGACGCGCCTGCTCTGGCGGTTGTTCGCGCACCAAAACGAAGTCGGGATCAAAAGCAGACAAGGCTGCTTCGAAGGTGTCCCAGGGGTTGTCCAGCGGCAGCAGCAACACACCGTTGCCAAAGTGACGCACTCCGACATCGGTGCCGGTGAACCGGAATTCCTTGGGTAGCCTCACCGCTTGGCTGCGGCCTGACTGAAAGAGACGAGCGGTTTCCACGGTGCACCTCCAGAAAATGGTAAACACCAATGATAACCACCATTTTCAGTGTGCGCAAACAGCGGCCCCAAGAAACAGCGCAAGAGTGAATGAATGCAACCTACACCTCAAACTCTTGCCCCGCCTGCAGCCACGAAATGTCATGCGGCTCACCACTGCCCGGGTGCGTGATGGCGTCGAAGCGGCGGACTTGTTCCACAATCAATTGCGTTTCGGACGGCTTGGTGTGGGTGATGTAGATGGGGCACGGCCTGCCGGGGTTGAGCTGGGCCAGTTCTTGCGCCAGGGTATGGGGTGCCAGATGCTGGCTGCGCTGCGCCAGGGCGCTTTCGTGGTTGCTGAATGCGGTTTCTATGACCAGCATGGCCACGGGCAACTGGTTGATGCGTTGCCAGAAGGCGGGGTTGGGCCCGGTGTCGCCGCTGTAGACCCACCAGCCGCTGCGCCCGCGCACGGCGTAGCCCACGGCGGGCACGGTGTGGATGGCGGGCAGCACCTCGATGTCCAGCCCGGCAAGGCGTAACGTTTGCGCGGTTTCGAGCTCTTTGAAGATCAGGAAAGGCGCTGCGGCACTGGGGATGCGGCTGAAATCCGGCCAGATGACGTTGTTGAAAACATGGGCCTGCAGCGCGGCGATGGTGGCGGGCAGGGCGTGCACTTGCACCGGGGTGCTGCGCAGGGACGACACGGCGTCCAGCATCAGGGGCAGGGCTGCCACATGGTCCAGATGCGAATGCGTGAGCAACACATGGTCGATGTGGCGCATTTCTTCGAGGGTGAGGTCGCCCACGCCGGTGCCTGCGTCGATGAGTACACGCCCCTCGATCAGAAAAGCGGTGGTGCGGCAACCTTGCGCAATGGCACCCGAGCATCCCAACACGCGAACCTTCATGCCACCGCCTTGTCAGGAGTTGAAGCGGGCTATACCGATGCCGCCCGCTGAGACCCCGAAGGGTAACACCCCGAACATCCCTCCCACACGGCAAATACCTGCGGGGAATCAGCCTTGCTCGAACTGCATCTCGGTGCCTGCCAGGGTGATGCGGTCGCCATGCTTGAGGGACACGGGGGCCTCTCCCATGGGAGTGCCGTTGAGCAGGGGCCTGTCGGGCCCTTCGACGTGCGCCAGCACATGGCCCTGGTGGCGTTTGGTGATGGAGGCCACAGCCACACCGGGCTTGCCGATGGTGGTGACCACCTTTGACAGCGCCACCTCGCGCCCGGCCGCCGCGCCCGACATCACGCGAATGACCGCCGAGGGCGACGCAGCTGCTGGCGGGGTTGGTGCCGCTGCGGCGGCGGCACGAGGCAACCCCATGGACGGGGGAACCATGCCGGGCTTGAAGAGCATGGTTTTCTCGAAATTTTCGCCCTCGGCCTCTTGCAGGAAGCGGATCTTGTATTTGCCCACTTCGATAATGTCGCCGTTGCGCAGCTCTTGGCGTGTGACGGCCTTGGCGTTGACATAGGTGCCGTTGGTGCTGCCCACGTCTTCGATTTCCACCCCATCGTCGGTCATGTGGATGACGGCGTGCTCACCGCTGACGGCAAGGTTGTCGATGACGATGTCGTTGTAGGGGCGCCGGCCCAGCGTGGTGCGCTCCTTGGTCAACTCGACCTCTTTGATGACGACGCTGTCGATCGAAACGATCATTCTGGGCATGATCCACTCCTGGTGTGTTGAATTGTTGTGGGGTTGAGCGGCATCATGAAGCCCGGATCAATCGGGACATGAAGCCTCGTTTTTTGCCGCCCGCTGCCGCCGTTTGCACCAGCAGCACACTGATGTTGTCGCGCCCGCCCTGTGCGTTGGCGGTATCGACGAGCAGGTTGGTTTTTTCTTCCAGCGACAGGGATGCGCGCACCATGTCCGCCACATCGGCGTCGGGCACCATGTCGGTCAGGCCGTCGGAGCACAGGAGGAACAAATCGTTCGGCGCCACCTGGAATTCGTTCACTTCCATTTGCACATGGGGCTCGACCCCCAGGGCACGGGTAACCAGATTGCCATTGGTGGACACGGCGGCTTGCTGGGGGGTCATCAAGCCGGCATCCACTTGTTCCTGCAGCCAGGAATGGTCGCGCGTGATTTGCTGCAACACGCCATCGCGCAGGCGGTAGCAGCGCGAGTCGCCGATGTGCCCCAGAATAAGCCGCTCGCCCCGAAAGACGCCCACAACCAGCGTGGTGCCCATGCCTGCATATTGGGGATTGGAGAGTGAGGCGCCCAGCACGGCGTGGTTGGCGTTTTCCACGCAGATTTCAAGCGCCTTGCGGACATCGGCGCTCTGCGCATTCTGGCCGGCATGTGCGAGCCAGCGCGCCATTTCCGTACGAATGAAGGTGGTGGCCATGGCGCTGGCCACTTCGCCGGCGTTGTAGCCACCCATGCCATCCGCCAGAACGGCAATTTGCGCATCGCGGTCGAAGGCCACGGAGTCTTCGTTGTTGTTGCGCACCCGTCCGCGGTCGGTACGGGCGAAAAATTCGTAGATCATGGAGGTTGCCGCGTGCGTCGTCAGGCAGCCGAACACGGTGGAAGTACCGAGTTCCGGACAGCGGGAAGCTTTATCACGCTTGGCGGGAAAGCTGCCATGTCAGGCCCATTTGCATCGCGACTCGCATCATAGACGAGTGCTTGGCTGGGCAGCACTGGTGCGGTGGCAGGCGTAGCAATGCCTGGCGTCATTGATTGCGATGGGCTTGCATGATCGAAAAACTCTCCACCTCACAGGTTGCTCTGTCCAGAGAACAGCAATTTTTACGCCCGCTCAGAATGCGGCGTTCGGGCCGCATTCGGCACATGTTTTCAGGTCATGACCACTCAACAACGGCATGCCCCTGACACTGCTGGCGACAGAGAGACATCAGAGTGTCATTTTTGTCACCGCCTTGACTGCATTGGGCTGCCTGGCCGTTGCATCCAACCAAGACAGCCTGGATGCAAAAAGCGCCCGAAACCAGGGTTTCGGGCGCTTCTGTTTTTGACGGTTCCCGCTATCTTGCGGTGGCGCCCACGGCGCCAGTCACTCGCTGGCCGAATTACTTCAGTTGGGCCTTGAGCAGCTTGCCCAGTTCCGAAGGGTTGCGCGTGACGATAAAGCCGCACTCTTCCATGATGGCGAGCTTGGCATCGGCCGTGTCGGCACCGCCGGAGATCAGCGCGCCTGCATGGCCCATGCGCTTGCCGGCCGGGGCGGTCACACCCGCGATGAAACCAACAATGGGCTTCTTCATGTTGGCCTTGCACCACTGGGCGGCTTCGGCTTCATCGGGGCCGCCGATTTCGCCAATCATGATGACGGCATCGGTGTCGGGGTCATCGTTGAAGGCGCGCATCACGTCGATGTGCTTGAGGCCGTTGATGGGGTCGCCACCAATGCCCACGGCGGTCGACTGGCCCAGGCCCACTTCGGTCAGCATGGCCACGGCTTCGTACGTCAGCGTGCCCGAACGGGACACCACGCCGATGCGGCCCTTGCGGTGGATGTGGCCGGGCATGATGCCGATCTTGATTTCGTCGGGCGTGATGATGCCGGGGCAGTTGGGGCCCAGCAGCAGCGTCTTCTTGCCACCGGCGGCTTCCTTGGCCTTCATCTTGTTGCGCACTTCGAGCATGTCGCGCACGGGGATGCCTTCGGTGATGCAAATGGCCATGTCCAGGTCGGCCTCGACGGCTTCCCAGATGGCGGCAGCAGCGCCTGCAGGCGGCACGTAGATCACCGACACGGTGGCGCCGGTTTGCGTGGCGGCTTCCTTGACGGATGCGTAGATCGGGATGTTGAAGATCGACTCGCCGGCCTTCTTGGGGTTCACGCCGGCCACGAAGGCGTTCTTGCCGTTCGCGTATTCCTGGCACTTTTCGGTGTGGAACTGGCCAGTCTTGCCCGTGATGCCCTGGGTGATGACCTTGGTGTCTTTGTTGATGTAGATCGACATGTGCGTGTCCTAGCGTTCTGGTCGGGTCATTACTTGACGGCAGCGACGATCTTCGTCGCGGCTTCGGCCATGGTGTCGGCCGCGATGATGGGCAGGCCGGATTCGGCCAGCAGCTTCTTGCCCAGCTCTTCGTTGGTGCCCTTCATGCGCACCACCAGCGGTACCGACAGGTTCACGGCCTTGCAGGCAGTGATCACGCCGTTGGCGATGGTGTCGCATTTCATGATGCCGCCGAAGATGTTGACCAGAATGCCTTCCACCTTGGGGTTGCTCAGCATGATCTTGAAGGCTTCGGTGACCTTCTCGGCGGTGGCGCCACCGCCCACGTCCAGGAAGTTGGCTGGCTCGCCGCCAAACAGCTTGATGGTGTCCATGGTGGCCATGGCCAGGCCAGCGCCATTCACCAGGCAGCCGATGTTGCCATCGAGGCTGATGTAGGCCAGGTCGAACTTGCTGGCTTCGACTTCGGCGGGATCTTCTTCGTCCAGATCGCGGAAGGCCACGATTTCCGGGTGGCGGAACAGCGCGTTGGGGTCAAAGTTGAACTTTGCGTCCAGCGCCATCAGGTTGCCCTTGGAGTCGCAGTTCAGGGGGTTGATTTCCACCAGCGATGCATCGGTTTCCATGTAGCACTTGTAGATCTTGGCGAAGATGTCTACAGCTTGGTCGATGGAAGCGCCGGTCAGGCCGATGGCTGCGGCCACCTTCTTGCTCTGCTCGGCGGTGATGCCGGTCAGGGGGTCGATCATCTCGGTGATGATCTTCTCGGGCGTGGAGTGGGCCACTTCCTCGATGTCCATGCCGCCCTCAGACGAAGCGATCAGGGCCACCTTCTGCGTAGCGCGGTCGGTCACGAGCGACACATACAGCTCGTTCTTGATGTCGGCGCCGTCTTCGATGTAGAGGCGGCGGACCTTCTGGCCTTCGGGGCCGGTCTGGTGCGTCTTGAGCTGCATGCCCAGGATTTCGCCCGCGATGCGCTTGACGTCTTCGATGGTCTTGGCAACCTTCACGCCGCCGCCCTTGCCGCGTCCACCGGCGTGGATCTGGGCCTTGACAACCCACACGGGGCCGCCAAGTTTTTGGGCTGCTTCCACGGCTTCTTGCACCGTGAATGCGGGAATGCCACGCGGAACGGGCACACCAAAATTGCGCAAGATTTCCTTGCCTTGGTATTCGTGAATCTTCATGAGGTCTCTCTCAGGGAAGGGTGGTATTTACCCGTTTACCATGGACAAAGAATGTCTGGCCGCGGGCTGGGGACATGGCAGCCTGTGAATGTATCATGCTGCAATGCACCATCCCTTGTGCCAAGCTTACAGGGGTGGCCAGAACGCGACCCCCCTTGCAGGAGCATTCACATGTCCAGAATCTTTATTGATGGCGAAGCCGGCACCACGGGTCTGCAGATCCGCGAACGCCTGCAGGCCATGCCCCAGATCGAGCTGGTGAGCATTGCGCCCGAGTTGCGCAAGGACCCTGCCGCCAAGCGCGAATTGATTGCGGGCGTGGACCTGGTGGTGCTGTGCCTGCACGACGACGCGGCACGCGAGACCGTGGCCATGGTCGACGACATCGAAAAGACCACTGGCCGCCAAGTCAAGGTGATTGACGCCAGCACCGCGCACCGCACGGCGCCCGGCTGGGTGTTTGGTTTTCCCGAGCTGGCCGCAGGGCAGGCGCAGGCCGTGCGCGAGGCGCTGCGCGTCTCCAACCCCGGCTGCTACGCCACCGGCGCGATTGCCCTGCTGCGACCGCTGGTGGATGCAGGCCTGGTGCCCAAGGATTTTCCGCTCGCGCTGCCTTCGGTCAGTGGCTATTCGGGCGGCGGCCGCACCATGATCGAAGCTTATGAGCAAGGCCAGGCCGCGCCGTTTGAGCTGTATGCACTGGGCCTGTCGCACAAGCACCTGCCCGAGATCCTGAAATACACCGGGCTCACACGCCGGCCCATTTTTGTTCCCGCCGTCGGCAATTTCCGCCAGGGCATGCTGGTGCAATTGCCCTTGCACCTTGATCTGTTGCCGGGCCAGCCCAAGGCGGCCGATCTGCACGACGCGCTGGCATCGCACTACGCCCAGAGCAACACGCCCGCGCAGTGGGTAAGCGTGCTGCCGCCCACCGAAGACGGCAAGTTGGAGCCCACCGCGCTCAACGACACCAACAAGCTGGAGTTGCGGGTGTTCGCCAACGAAACCTACCGCCACGCCGTGCTGGTGGCGCGCCTGGATAACCTGGGCAAGGGCGCCAGCGGTGCGGCAGTGCAAAACCTGCAGTTGATGCTGGGTTTGTGAATGGGCAGGCCCTGCGACAGCGGGGCCTGACGCAGCCGACTGGCTTGGCTGGCAGTTGAAATGCTTCGTATTTGATAGCTTGTTGCGCTCATGGATAAAGGGCTGAGGGCCTTTTTTATCCAAAATTACCGGCAATCCAGCTCCCTGGCAGTGGCCCCATCTTTCACGTGGGCTCGTCGTCGGGGCTGCCGTCGCGCACCACACGGCGCACCACGTCGCCCGAGAACCCGCGTGCGGCCAGAAAGCGCATTTGCCGCGCACGCTCTTGTGCATCGGTGGCCACACTGCCAAAGCGCTGGCGCCACACGGCCTGGGCACGCTCGTGCTCGGTGGCGCGCAGGCGCTCGGCCGTGGCGCGCACCAGATCATCATCGAGCCCCTTGCTGCGCAGCTCCTGCACCAGGCGCTGCGTGCCCAGGCGCCCAGCGCGGCGGTGCACCAGCGATTCGGCCACGCGGTTGGCGTTGATGAAATCCTTGGCCTGCAGGTCGTCCAGCACGGCGTTGAGGTCGTCGCCCTCCTGCACGTGCCGCGCCAGCTTGGTCGCCAGCTCGGTGCGCGAATGTTCGCGCTGGGACAGCAGCCGCAGCGCGCGGCCCTTGAGGGAGAGGGTGCCAAAGGCCATGGCGATATTGTTGCTATATTATTAATAGCTGCTCGCGCTTATTGGGTAAGCGCCAGCAGCCTATTTGGCCTCAAAAAAATAGCCGATGCGCCTTGCATGAAAGGCGCCCGCTGCCGCTCTTGCTACCGCTCTTACTTGTCTTCCTTCTCACCCTTCTCGGCCTTGGCTGGCTTGGTGGCGGGGGCAGCTTCCAGGGCGGCGGGCAGCAGGGCAATGCCCAGGCTTTCGCGCACCTTGTTTTCGATCTCGCGGGCGAGGTCGGGGTTCTCGCGCAGGAACTCGCGGGCGTTGTCGCGGCCCTGGCCGATTTTCTCGCCGTTGTAGGCATACCAGGCACCGGCTTTTTCAACGATCTTGGCGTTCACGCCCATGTCGATGATCTCGCCTTCGCGGCTGATGCCTTCGCCAAACAGGATGTCGAACTCGGCCGTCTTGAACGGGGGCGACACCTTGTTCTTGACCACCTTGACCTTGGTTTCGTTGCCGATGGCTTCGTCACCCTTCTTGATGGTGCCGGTGCGGCGGATGTCCAGGCGCACCGAGGCGTAGAACTTGAGCGCATTGCCGCCGGTGGTCGTCTCGGGGCTGCCGAACATCACGCCAATCTTCATGCGGATCTGGTTGATGAAGATGACCATGCAGTTGGTCTTTTTGATGGTGGAGGTGAGCTTGCGCAGCGCCTGGCTCATCAGGCGGGCCTGCAGGCCGGGCAGGCTGTCGCCCATTTCGCCTTCGATTTCGGCCTTGGGGGTGAGGGCGGCCACCGAGTCGATGACGATCAGGTCCACGGCGCCCGAGCGCACCAGGCTGTCCACGATTTCGAGCGCCTGCTCGCCGGTGTCGGGCTGGCTGATCAGCAGGTCCGACAGCTGCACGCCGAGTTTCTGGGCATATTGCACATCCAGCGCGTGTTCGGCATCGACGAACGCGCAGGTGCCGCCCTGCTTTTGCATCTCGGCAATCACCTGCAGCGTGAGCGTGGTCTTGCCCGACGATTCCGGGCCATAGATTTCGACCACCCGGCCACGCGGCAGGCCGCCCACGCCCAGGGCGACATCCAGGCCCAGCGAACCGGTGGAGACGACCTGGATGTCCTCGATCACCTCGCCTTCGCCCAGGCGCATGATGGTGCCCTTGCCAAACTGCTTCTCGATCTGGGCGAGCGCGGCGGCCAGGGCCTTGGCCTTTTCGGTGTTCACTGGCAATGCGGGGTTGGTGCCTTTGACTGCGACGTCCATGAGAAACTCCTTGAAAAACAACAGGTTGGATGCTGGCATCGCTCTGCGGTTAATCACAGGCTGGATGCTTGAACAGTAGTTTATGCGAGCAATGGAATCGAGATAAAGCATTTTTTAGTCAGTTTGCCTGACAATGCGGCATGGATGATTTTTCACCCGCGACCCTCTCCATCACGCCCCCCATCCCGGTCGTTTCGACGCCCGACGACCGCTGGCGCCAGACCCACCTGGGCCGCCTGATGGGCAGTGCGCTGCGCCGCTTCGATGCCCGGGTGCTGCAGCTCATGGCGCGCAATGTCGAGGTGCCGCTGGCGCTGTCCAACCTGGCGGCGCGCGATCAGGTCACTGCAGCCCATGTGCACATCACCCGGCACTTGGCATTGCAGGGCGACCGGCTGACCGACCTGGCCCAGCGCGCGGGCATGACCAAGCAGGCCATGGCCAACCTGGTGGACCAGTGCGAGGCCTGGGGCCTGGTCACGCGCGCGGCCGACCCGCTGGATGCGCGCGCGCGGCGCGTGTGCTTTACGCCCACGGGCCTGGCCTGGCTGCAGGCGTTTCGCGACGCCGTGGCGCAGGCAGAAGCAGAGTTTCGTGAAGAGGTGGGGCAGGACGTGGCCACGGTGGTGGCCATTGGGCTGGAGGCTTATGCCGGGGCAGCGGGTGGTTGAAGCGCCGCTGCTGCGTCCATAGCGTCCACGGGCTCCGCGCAGGCCAGCACCCATTGCCGAAAACACTGCAGCGCATGCAGCTGCATGCGCCCTTCGGGGTAGCAAAGCCAGTAGCCCACATCGCTCTGGTAGCCGCCGCGCCGGGCGGCATCGGCCAGGGGCTCGCGCACCACGCCTGCGGCGATCTCGTCCTGCACCAGGCAGCGCGGCACCAGCGCCAGGCCCATGCCCGCCATCACGGCACGGATCATGGTCTGGAACTGGTCGAACTGCGGGCCGGCCAACGGGTCGATGCTGCCCTGCACGCCGTGCGTTTCGCTCCAACGCAGCCAAGCCTCTGGCACGGTCACATGGCGCAGCAACGTGTGGCGCGCCACGTCGTGCGGGGTGTGAATGGGCCAGTCGGCCACCTTGGAACGCGGGGCGATCAGCGCCACATCGTTGCCCGTGATGTAGTGGGCGTGGGCACCAGGCCAGTGGCCGTCACCGAAGAGGATGGCGCAGTCGAGCTCGGGCCGCTCGAAGTTGTAGCTGTGCACATACGGCACGAAATGCAGCGTGACCTGCGGGTGCTGCAGCTGGAACTGCGGCAGCCGTGGAATGAGCCATTTGGCGCCAAAGGTGGGCAGGCTCGACAGGTGCAGTGCGCCGCCGCCGTCGTCGCTGGTGATGAGCTCCAGTGTGGCGGCTTCCAGCTGCACCAGCACGGCCTGCACGGCCTTCTCGTAGCGCTCTCCGGCAGGGGTGAGCGCCAGGCGCTTGCGGGTGCGCTCGAACAGCGGTACGGCCACCCAGGTTTCCAGGTCCTTGATCTGCTTGCTCACGGCGCTTTGCGTGAGGTGCAGCGCTTCGGCAGCGCGTGAAACACCGCCGAATCGCGCGACGGTGGAGAACGCGCGCAGCAGATGCAGTGGAGGGGCCAGGCGGCGCAGCGACATGGTAGGGTGTACTCAAAACATTCCGAATTGGAATGTTATCAGGCATATCCATTGCTTGGTATACGGCGTTCCTTTCGATAACCTCAGTGCATTCCACAGGAGAACCACTCTATGCAACGCCGTCAACTGCTTGCCTCATTGGCTGCTGTGTCTTTCGTGCCTGGAATGTCTTTTGCCCAGGAAGGCAAGCCATTGCGCATGATCGTGCCTTTCCCGCCGGGGGGCGCTACCGACATCACGGCGCGCACGCTGCAAGACGCTTTGGCCCGCATCCTCAAGCAGCCCGTGGTGCTGGAAAACCGCGGCGGCGCGGGTGGCTCCATCGGCATGGCCGAAGTGGCCCGCGCCCCGGCAGACGGCCTGACCATTGGCGTGGCCACGCTGTCCACCCACGGGGTCAACCCCGCCGTGTACAGCAAGCTGCCTTACGACCCCACCAAGGATTTCGTGGGCGTGACCGAGATCGTCAAGGCCCCCGGCGTCATCGTGGTCAACCCCAAGGCGTTGCCTGTCAAGGACTTTGCCGACCTGGTGAAATACCTCAAGGCCAACCCCGGCAAGGTGTCGTATGCCACGCCGGGCAACGGCACCATCGGCCACATGTGGGGCGAGCTGTTCAAGAGCAGCACCGGCACCTCGATGGTGCACATCCCCTACCGTGGTGCAGGCCCGGCCATCAACGATGTGCTGGCGGGACAGGTGGCGGTGTACTTTGACCAGGTGGCTTCGTCACTGCCGCACATCAATTCTGGCAAGGTCAAGGCGCTGGCCGTTTCGTGGCCCCAGCGGCTGGACGTGCTGCCCGATGTGCCCACCTATGGCGAACTGGGCCATGCTGCCAACAACGATCCGTCGTGGTTTGGCTTGGTGGCACCTGCCGGCACGCCGACTGCGGCGGTGGATCGCATCCAGCAAGCCGTGGCCCAGGCCCTGCAGGAACCCGACGTGCGCGAGCGGCTGGCCAGGCAAGGCTTGTACCCCTCGGGAACGACGCCCAAGGCATTCACAACCCAAATCGCCCGCGAAATCGACAAGATGAAAGGCGTGGCGGCATTCGCCAAGGTCAGCCTCGACTGATTTCAGCAGCGGGCCTGCGGGCCCGACGGCCACAACCAGAAAGACTCAGGGATAACCACAGGGTCTTTCGGGTCTGGGCGGCTAGGCCGGCCGCCCCAAATTGCGCACACTTTGCCTATGCATGCAGCCTTGAAACTGATCAACCACCGCTTTCAACAACCTGATCCCGGTGCCACCGGCACGCCCGGCGTTGCCGCGCCCCCCGTCAGCATGGTGTCGCAACAGCCCGGCACCACCCCGCTGGTGCTGGACTCGCCGCACAGCGGCACGTTCTACCCACACGATTTTGGCGCGGTCTGCGATCTGCCCACGCTGCGCCGTGCGGAAGACACCCACGTCGAAAAGATCTACGCCTTTGCCCCCGCATTGGGCGTGGCCTGGGTCGAGGCGCATTTCCCGCGCATCTACCTCGATGCCAACCGCGACACCACCGAGCTCGACACCACGCTGCTCGATGGTGAATGGACCGACCCCATATCGACCGACCCCAAGGTGCTGAGCAAGGTGCGCCTGGGCAAGGGCCTGATCTGGAAGTTCACGGACGAAGGCGAACCCATCTACAACCGCCTGCTCTCGGTGGCCGAGGTGCGCGCGCGCATTGACCGCTGCTGGCGCCCCTACCACGGCGCCGTGGCGCAGGCCATTGACGCGGCCCATGCACGCCATGGCTACAGCATCCACATCAACTGCCATTCGATGCCCGCCGTGGCCGCCAGCCATGCCACCGAGTTTCCGGGCATGGTGCATGCCGACTTCGTGGTGGGCGACCGCGATGGCAGCACCGCCAGCCCGGCGCTGTCGGCCCTGATCTGCGAGCACCTGCGCGGCTGTGGCTACAGCGTGGAATACAACCACCCCTACAAGGGCGTGGAGCTGGTGCGCCGCTACGGCAACCCGGCGCAGCACCGCCACAGCATCCAGGTCGAGATCAACCGCAAGCTCTACATGGACGAAACCACCCTGGAGCAGCACCCCGAGGGCATGGCCCGCCTGCAGGCCGACCTGCAGGCGCTGGTGCACAAGCTGCTGGTGACCGACCCACGCTGAAGGGCCTTGGCTGCGCCGGGGTGGGCCCGCCACCCCAGCCCTCGCTGCAAAGCGCCTGCACTGCGGCGCGGCGCCGCCTAAAATCGTGGCACAGGCGCGGCACCAGACCGCCGCCACCCACCAGGAGACTCCCGCATGCGCATTCTTATTGCCGAAGACGACCAGGTGCTGGCCGATGGCCTGCTGCGCACGCTGCGCGCCTCGGGGGCGGTGGTGGACCATGTGGCCAGCGGCAGCGAAGCCGATGCCGCCCTGCTGACCAACAACGAGTTCGACCTGCTCATCCTGGACCTGGGCCTGCCCAAGATGCACGGCCTGGAGGTGCTCAAGCGCCTGCGCAGCCGGGGAACGGCCCTTCCGGTGCTCATCCTCACCGCCGCCGACAGCGTGGAAGAGCGCGTGAAGGGCCTGGACTACGGCGCCGACGACTACATGGCCAAGCCGTTTTCACTGCAAGAGCTCGAAGCCCGTGTGCGCGCCCTCACGCGCCGGGGCATGGGCGGCACCAGCAGCGCCATCAAGCACGGCCCGCTGGTGTACGACCAGGCCGGCCGCGTGGCCACCATCGACGGCAAGATGGTCGAGCTATCGGCGCGCGAGCTGGGGCTGCTCGAAGTGCTGCTGCAGCGTGCCGGCCGCCTGGTGAGCAAGGAGCAGCTGGTGGAGCGCCTGTGCGAGTGGGGCGAAGAGGTGAGCAACAACGCCATCGAGGT
>ERZ1023681.22-NODE-22-length-16540-cov-5.92217_pt1 | contig 16540 bp, 13 predicted proteins | sample MGYA00520878_ERZ1023681 | MGnify/ENA primary metagenome ERZ1023681 (study PRJEB33180, sample SAMEA4044475) | wastewater metagenome | place: Denmark | collected 2016-04-29 | study: EMG produced TPA metagenomics assembly of the PRJEB13832 data set (Local surveillance... | reverse complement strand
AAAATGGAGAAAACATCTATGCCTTCACACCCGCTGACTTGGGGGTCTCCATCGACAACACCGAGAAGTTGGAAACGATGAAGGCGGAACAAAGCGTTTGGAATTGGCCAATCCTGCTTTTCCAAGAAAAGCAGGCAGAAACCGATCTGAGCGGCGTAGTTGTCGATGAGACAGCTTTGGCCGACATTTTGGCGGCTATGCCGTTGGAGAACGAAGTACGTACTCCGCCCGTGAACGCCACTGTCGTCAAAGCAACGGAAGGTTATGAAATTTCGCCTGAAACTACCGGAAACAAAGTCGATCTGGAATTGTTGAAGCAAGAAATGCTGGAAGCGATCATTGCCGGGGAAACAGAAATCGATCTCGCGCAGACCTATCAGCAACCAACCTTGACCGCGGACGATCCAGTTTTGACGGAAACATTGCAGAAATTGAATGATTTGACTGATACGGTCATCCAATATTCCATTTCCGGACAGACAGAAACTGTTCCGCAAACAGCCATCACCGAATGGTTGGGCGTAGACGAGAACGGTGATGTGTCGGTCAATCGTGAAGGCGTTGCAGCCTATCTTCAGGGGCTGAGCGACAGATACAGCACGTATTCCCGTACGCGCGATTTCTTGGCAACCGACGGCGAAACGGTCCAGGTTCCATCCGGTACCTACGGATGGACACTAGCTGTCGCAGCCGAAACGGATAAACTGGTCAACTATGTTTTGGCAGGAGAAGATGTTACGGTAACACCAAACTATAACGGTACCGGCTATCATGCTGATGGCGCGGACATCGGCACTACCTATGTCGAAGTGGATCTTTCAAGCCAACATATGTGGTATTACAAAGATGGCGCCGTTGTGCTCGAAACGGATATCGTTTCCGGTCATCCGATGTCACCAACTCCGACTGGGGTCTTCTACATCTGGAACAAAGAAGAGGATGCCGTTTTGAAAGGCTACAATCCTAGAACGGAAAAGGACTACGAATCGCCTGTCGAATACTGGATGCCAGTCGATTGGACGGGCATCGGTATCCACGATTCTTCTTGGCAGCCGGCTTACGGCGGTGAATATTGGCTTACTGCCGGATCGAATGGCTGTGTCAATACGCCACCGGGGGTCATGGCTGAACTGTTTGGTATGATCGGTATCGGGGTTCCGGTCGTCATCCACAGCTGATAAATCAATATATGCATGCCATAATGTCGAATAGGGGGATAAGCCATCAGTCAGCAAAAGGATTGATGGCTTGTCCTTTTTGGTACAACCGCCGGGATTCTGACGGATAGTAATTCAGGAACGCTTTGCACATAACCGGCTGCAATTGTATAATAAAGAGTAGACGTTCCGAACGGGACAGAGAGTTTCAAGAAACAAGGAGGTTTGAAGATGAAAAAGGTACTAGTGGTAGACGATGAAAAGCCAATTTCAGATATAATCAAGTTTAATCTGACCAAAGAAGGTTATGATGTCTTCACTGCATTTGATGGTGAAGAAGCCTTGGCGCAGTTTGCAAAAGTGGGCCCTGATATCATCCTGCTGGATCTGATGCTGCCGAAGATGGACGGTTTGGAAGTCTGCCGGGAAATCCGCAAGACGAGCGATGTCCCGATCATCATGTTGACGGCAAAAGACTCTGAAATCGACAAAGTGCTCGGACTTGAATTGGGTGCGGATGACTATGTCACGAAGCCATTTTCGAACCGGGAATTAGTCGCACGCGTAAAGGCAAACTTGAGGAGACAAGCCTCTCCGGTCGTTGCACCGCCTGAAGAAGACGATACGAATGAAATCAAAATCGGCGCATTGATCATCCATGAAGATGCGTACATCGTGTCGAAGCGTGGAGTAGAGATCGAGTTGACTCACCGTGAATTCGAATTATTGCATTATTTGGCGAAACACATCGGTCAAGTGATGACGCGGGAACATTTGCTGCAGACCGTATGGGGATATGATTATTTCGGTGATGTCCGCACTGTTGATGTGACAGTCCGCAGACTGCGTGAAAAAATTGAAGATACACCGAGCCATCCGACTTGGTTGATCACGCGAAGAGGAGTAGGCTACTTCTTGAAGAATCCGGATCAGGAGTAATTATATATGAACAAAAAGATACGTCTGGTTCACTCCATTCACTTCAAGATACCAATGCTGTTCATTCTCCTCCTGTTGGTATCCCTGCAACTGATCGGGGCTTATTTTATCCGTGAACTGGAAACGAAAATGATCAGCAACTTCGATAGCCAGATGAGCTTGAATGCAGGCTTTCTGGAGAAAACGCTGCAACCGATCCTGATGGCTGATGATACGGAAAAGCTGGAAGAGTCCGTACAGACCATCCTCAGCGATTTTACGGGCGCCAACATCCTGGAAACGCAGGTCATGGATGAACAGGGTTATATTCTCGGAATCAATGACCAAACGTTACAATCCTTGATCGGAACGAAGTCGACTGATCGGGATGTCCAACAAGTCATTCTTCTGGATGCCCCCTCTTCCTATCAATATGTGAAGGAAGACACGAATAGTCGTGTGCTGAAGAACATCAGTCCGATCTATTCGATGGACAATACAGGTACCCTCATCGGCGTGTTGGTGATGGAGTCTAACATCGAATCGGTCTATTCGCAGATGAGCCAGACGGTGAGCATCTTTTTGAATGCATCGGTCGTGGCGATCATTATTACGATTGTGTTGGCTGTTATCATCTCCCGGGGGATCACGCGTCCGATATCCGAAATGCGCCGGCAGACGGCGAATATTGCCGATGGGGATTATTCCGGCAAAGTGACCGTCTATGGAGCGGATGAATTGGGCGAATTGGCCGAAACCATCAATGATCTGTCTTATAAAGTAAAGGACGCCCAGGAAACAACAGAATCGGAGCGTCAAAGGTTGGACAGCGTTCTGCGGCACATGACGGATGGCGTGTTGGCCACCGATCGCCGCGGGAAAATCATCATCATCAACAGCCGGGCGATGGATCTGCTCTCGATTTCACAAGATAAAGCGATCGGACAATCGATCATGAAGGTGCTGAAACTGGGCGAGAAATTCACTTTCCGCCAGTTGTTGGAGACACAGGATGAATTGATCCTGAACATCCCGACAGATGATCAGGACACAATCCTGCGCGGGGAATTTTCTGTCATCCAGCGGGAATCCGGATTCATCAGCGGGTTGGTGTGTGTGCTTTCCGATATTACGGAGCAGGAAAAGGTCGAACAGGAACGCCGCAGCTTCGTTTCGAATGTTTCCCATGAACTGCGGACACCGTTGACGAGCGTGAAAAGTTACACGGAATCACTGATTGACGGTGCCTGGGAAGATGAAGAAATCGCTCCCGAATTCCTGAAGGTCATCTCAACGGAGACAGATCGGATGATCCGGATGATCACCGATCTGCTGAACTTATCCCGGATGGACCAAGGGAAACAAGATCTCAATCGGGAGTTCGTCAGCATCAACGAATTGGTTGCACATATCATCGATCGCTTCGAGATGGTGCTGAAGTCGGAACAGTACCGCAATAAAAAATACACGATCGAACGGGACTTTACGCAGCGCACGCTGTGGGTCGAAATCGATCAGGATAAATTTATCCAGGTGATCGACAATATCATGAACAATGCCATCAAATATTCTCCGGACGGTGGGAAAATCACCTGTAAATTGATGGAGACGCATAACAGTGTCGTCATCAGTATCACCGATGAAGGTTTGGGCATCCCGCGCAAAGATATCGGCCATGTCTTTGACCGATTTTATCGGGTGGACAAGGCCCGTGCGCGTTCGATGGGCGGCACCGGGCTCGGGTTGGCCATTTCAAAAGAGGTTGTTCAATTGCATGGCGGAAAAATCTGGGTGACCAGTGTGGAAAATAAAGGATCGACTTTCTTTATTTCCTTGCCTTACATTCCGATGGATGAGGAGGATGAGTGGGGATGAAACATAAAGAATCACCGATGCTGAGCGCGCTTTTGTACACCTTGGTTGCAATCAGTCTATTCCTTACGGTAAGGATCCTTTCCACTCCGAGTACGGTCGGTTTGAGCCAAAATTCAGCGACCTCGGTCTCTGCCAATCTGACCAATACGAAGAAGGTAGAGGATGTCTTTGCACCGATCAGGATGATCGTCCACACGGATAAGCGCATGTATTTGACGCAAATGCCCGAAATCATGCGAAGTGTGAATGAATTGCTGAGTGAAAGTGTGTTTAACGGAATCGAGGGCGTTTCCACCTATACGAAGGAGGAGTATGATGCGCTCATTCTCTCACCGACGCAATTGGAAATCCGTTTTGCCGAAGAGGTGCCGTTGGAGCTGCTTTCGCGGTACTTCACGAATCTACAGGAAGATTATTACGGCGAAAGTATCGGCCGGATCATCTTTAATTCCAAGGAAGAAGATCCCGTCTATCTTTTGAATGATGAAACAAAGCAAGTGTTCACAGTGGCACGTCCGGCTAATCTGCTGCAGTCGTTGGCGGAACTTTACGAGAGCCAAAAGGAAGCCTACGCAGAAGTCGAATCGTATGAAACCGAATTAGCCATCTCCTATCTTCCGATAGAGGCGATTACGATCCAAAAGTTGGTCTATCTGGTTGAGAAGCCTTCCAACAGTTATTTCATTGACTTGCTTTTTGATGATACAACCGATCTGAAGGATAACGGAAGCGATGAATTTGTGAGCTACAGCGATAATATCTCCGAATTGAGCATCGACAAGGAAACCGGGCAGTTGAGTTATTACCGCAACATCCTGGATGCCGAAGATCTGCCTGATTATCGTTTGATCCGCGACAGTTTCCATGAAATCAAGATGTTGGACAACTGGACGAATCCTTTTTATTTCTATGGGTTTGACAAGGAAAACGACAATGTTTATTATCGCAGATATGTGAATGGCTATCCGATTTTCGGTGAAGTCGATTATGGATTGACGCGGATCCGTATGTCCGGATCATCCATGACGGAATTGCAATTCCTGACGCAAGTCATCCAGACACCGCTGACGGATCGTGGAGAGGATGTCACGCTGTTGAGCGGGCAAGACCTTTTGGCCGCGCTGAATGCCGGTGGCTACAGTAGCCAAGAAATTCAGATGATCGCTTTGGGCTATGATTGGACTTTCAGTGAAGAATCCAACCGGCTCGTCAATCTGACGCCTAAATGGTTTATCAAGATCGACGGCGTATGGAAAGCGCTGGATCAATGGATCGGCGGAACGGAAACGGAGGCGGATGATAGTGGATTTTAGACGTATCAAAATCATCTTTATCCTCACCTTTGCAGCCTTGAACATCTATTTGCTCAGTGTCCTGTTGGAGAAAAACGAGACAACATTGAGCTTCGGAAGCGAGAGCAACACGCTGAACATCGAAGAGGCAATGAAGGCCGATGATATCAGTTTCCCGACTTTATCGACCAATCAAGAGAAAATTCCTTTGTTGAAGACGGACAAGAGCCGCATGTTGGAATCCGATCAGTCAAAATTGGAGAATCAGACGACAGTCTTTGAAGATGGTGTGTTGTTCAGTACCTTATCTGAGACGATTCCTCTGGAGGTTGACGATCAAAATTTGACGATTGTCGACAGAACACCAATCACGGATTTTATATTGCAAGGGAATGTACTCCACGGAACTGAATATTCTTTTCTTACGTATTTGCCGCTCATGAGACAACTTGTGTACGCCCAAGTCGCAAACAATATTCCTATCGGCGACAGCACGGGCAGCATCATTTTCAACTTAGATCCCGATTATGAAGTCATTTCCTATGAACAGACATTTGCGGGAACGGCAGAAGTACAAGGCAACAGCCGGACTGTGATTTCACAGAAGCGCGCGGTTGAAGCCTTGTACCTCAATAATCAGATTCCAGCGAATGCGACTGTCCGGACGGTACAATTGACGTATTACCGTACGCTGAGTCTATCGGATATGGATATCTACAGCCCAATGTGGTACATAGAGCTTGAAATAAAAAATGCACCTGTAGAAATCAGACGGGTGGATGCGTTGACCGGCAGTATCATCACGACGCCTTCCGTCACGCTACCGTCAGTCGAAGCGCAAGTCAAGGCGAAGACAGCCACCAATAGTGCCTTGTTGATGGAAGAACAAGACTCTTCACAAACCGAAAACGGGGACTGAATAGAAAACTGCTGTTTAAACCAATATAAACAAAAGGAAGAACCTTGAATTGAGGTTCTTCCTTTTTATATATAGCCAATCTTATCCTATTTTCGAGTGCGTAAATGCATCACCTTCGGCGTTTTCAATATTCCAATCAATTTGAGCATCTAAGCTGATTGTCCAGCTATCCGAGCCTGCCTCTCGGAAATTAGATAAATCTGACCCATTGCGCTCTGCGATGCTCATTCAGGGCCAGATTTCCTAAATTTCTTTCGAGGCAGAGCGGGCTCGGATAGCTTTTCTTACTGCCTTATGTTTGTTAAAATGGGGGTATCAGAAGCGACAAGCTTGATGGAGGGTATCGGAAGGGGAAGGTAACGATGAAACGGATAGGCTCGATTGTGCTGGTTATGTTCTTTTTTTTGATCGGATTTGGCCAGAAGGAAGTACAGGCCCGTTCCTATGAGATTACAAATTATGATGTGTTGGTCGAAATACAGCGGGATGGCAGCGCTTTTTTTACAGAGAGCATCACGTACGATTTTGAAGGGGAATTCAATGGGGTACCGTATGAATTGGATATTTCGGAGGTGGCGGACCCGACAGACGTGAAGGTTTCGATGCAAGGCTATCTTTCGGAAAATCCTTTTCCGTTCGCTTTGAGCGACACGGAGGAATCAGGGACGTTCGAACTGGATAATACGGGAGATTACCTGAATTTTACCGTATACAACAAAATGACGGATGAGATCCAGACAGTCATCTACCAATACCGCATTCCCGAAATCATCACGAATTACAACGATATCGCCGAATTCAACCGCAAAGTCATCGGTTCCGCTTGGGAGGATCCATTGAACGATGTGGATGTCACCATCCTGTTGCCGGAAGCGACAGCTGAAGAGGAATTACGCGCTTGGGGCCATGGTGGCGGTGAAAACAGTACCGTGACGCTGGAAGACAACCAAAAAGCCTTGCTTTACGTTCCACAGAATCCGGCCAATCAGTTCGTTGAGGCGCATGTGATCTTCCCGACACGCATTACTGCAGACAATCCGAATGTAGTGAACGAGGATAAATTCGATGAAATCTTGGCGCAGGAAGCCGCCTTGGCCGAAGAAGAAGAACGCAATGCGCTACTTTTCGGCGTCCTCAGTGCTGTTTTTGCCGCGTTCGCGCCGATTTTGCCGATTCTGGTGTTCCTCTGGGTAAGGAGAGCAAGAAAAAGAGAGATACCGCAGGAAATCCATCTGCCGGACCATATCTATGAATTGCCAGAAGACATGACACCGGCCGTCATGAATGGTGCTGTCTTCAGCGGTAATGTGCAGGCTGCCGATATTTCGGCGACTATATTGGATCTTGTGCGCAAAGGCTATCTGACGATTTCACCGGTGCAGATTCCCCAAAAAGGCATCTTTGGGCGGGAAAAAGCGCCGGAAGACTCCTTCCTGCTGACGCAGATCAAGGACACAAAAAATGCTCCGCTCCTGAGCCACGAAAAACAACTTTTGGAGTGGTTCATCAGCGATGTCGGCAATGGGGAAAGCGTCACCCTCGATGATATCGAGAATATCGCCGATAACTCGGCTGAAGCAAAACGATTCAATGAAAATCGGGAAAAATGGCAAGAACGCGTAATGGACGTTGCCACGCCAAAACGTAAAACCTATCGTTTGAAGGATAATAAGAAAGCCGTTGCCTTTGCAGCACTGGCTTTGGTGGCAAATATCTTCCTTGTGATCGCTGTTGTGTTCTTCGGCGCCATGAGCGGCAATTTTACCGCTTGGGCAATCGTTCTCGCCGTTTTGGGTGCGGCTTTCAGCTTCATCCAGCTTATGGCAGTGGCGGTCAAGCCGATCATGACTGCGGAAGGTGAACGGACGAAGCAGGAATGGAACGGCTTCCGCAATATGCTGAAGGACGTGGGTGATTTCCCGATGCGTGAAGTCGGATCCATCGCTTTATGGGATCATTTCTTGGTTTATGCTGTTTCTCTGGGCGTGGCCGACAAAGTCATGAAACAGATGCAGGTCGAATTCCCGGTGAATGAAATCCAGGCTTCCGCATTCGGCAGCTATTATTACATGAACAACGCCATCTTCCTGTCTTCGCTGAACAACAGCATCAACACAGGTGTAACCAAATCGATGCCGACTTCCTCGAACAGCAGCGGCTTCGGCGGCGGTTTCAGCGGTGGTTCATCCGGCGGTTCCGGTGGCGGTTCAGGCGGAGGGGCGTTCTGACGAGCGTCATCCATACTTTCAAAAACATCCTATTCTGAAGCAGAGCAGGGTGTTTTTGTTTCAGATACCGAGTTATATTTCAGCAGGCAATCCTTTGTTTTAAAGATGATGAAAGGCCGAGGTGGGTGTGGAATGAAAGAAAAAGAACGGAATGAATTGCTGTCATTATACGAGGAGATGAAGGCGCTCCGTCAGGCGGTCTATGAGGAAGGCAATGGCCTTTATGCGGAATGGAAGTCGGGTATTTCCCGGACAGCGTTTGAGTTGAGCGCCAAAAACTTGGCCTACTATCTGGCGCTGCGCAGAAGGGATATCCGCCCGTTGCAGAACCGACTGTCGAAATGGGGCTTGTCCTCATTGGGAAGGACGGAATCGAAAGTACTCCAACAACTGGATGCGATTGTGCGCAACTTGGCGCTGATGTCAGGGGCGATCAAGCAGCTGTCCGACTATCCGAAGACGCCCGAGAAATTCCCGGGCCGGAAAAAACTGGCGACCGAGGCGACCGCCTTATTGGGCGATGCGCCGAAGCACCGGACGACCCGGATCATGGTCACCCTTCCGGAGCAGGCCGCAACCGACAAAGACTTCCTCGTCCGCCTGCTGGAGCGCGGCATGGACATCGCCCGTATCAACTGCGCCCATGACGACAGTGCCGTCTGGCTGAAGATGATCGAAAATCTGAAGGAAGCCCAAAAGACTGCCGGCAAGAGTTGCCGCATCTATTTTGATATCGCAGGTCCGAAAATCCGGGTGGATGCCGTCAGCAGTGAAAAGGAGAAGCCACGCCTCAAAGTTGGGGACTTGTTCTTCCTGACGGCGGATGCTTCCTTCAAAGATCTGAAGCACTATCCGGCCATTGTGTTCAGCGAAAGCCTGAACCTCTTTGATGAGCTGAAGGTCGACAGTCCGGTCATTTTGGATGATGGCGTCCTGGAAGGCCGTGTTGTGGAGCAAAAATCGCAAGGCGTCGTCGTGCAGGTAGGGAAGACTGCAAAAGCTAAAGGGATCAGAATAAAGCCGCAGAAAGGGCTCAATTTCCCGGAGTCGACCTTTAGGATGCCGACATTGACGGATAAGGACCGCGAAGACTTATTGGTTGCCGAAATCGAGGCCGATATCCTGGGCTTCTCCTTTGTCCGCGGAAGCAAGGACATCGTGGCCATCCAAAACACATTGGCAGAACAAGTAGGAAGCGAAGCAGCGCTGGCCATCCCACTTGTAATCAAGATCGAAACGGTAGAAGCCGTGAACCATCTGCCGGAGTTGGTCGTGGCTGCAGCCAGCAAAAATCCGTTGGCGATCATGATCGCACGTGGAGACCTGGCTGCGGAGGCCGGCTTCTTGAGGCTGTCGGAACTGCAGGAGGAAATACTCTGGATCTGTGAAGCTGCCCACATTCCCGTCATCTGGAGCACACAAGTACTCGAGAACATGGTGAAGAATGGCGTGCCGACGCGGGCGGAGATGTCGGATGCGACGATGGCCGGGCAGGCGGAGTGCGTCATGCTGAACAAGGGCGATTTCGTGGAAGAAGGGATCGCCTTGTTGGATGCGATCCTCGTACAGAGCCAGCAGAACCGATCGAAGAAGACCGCCAAACTGCGCGCGCTCAAAATCGCCAAGAAAGCCTGGCGCAAAACCAAGAAATAAGTGAGGATGCATCATGCATTCTCGCTTTTTTTGACTACAGGGGCCAAATTGTTGAATGTTCCTCAGGTATTCGACAATTTCAATCCGAAAATACGTCAAATTGTCGAAAGTTTCTCGACATTCGACTATCTCGGCTCAAACTGGTACCAAATTGTCGAATCTACCGCACCTATCCGACAAATTTAGCACCGCTTCCCCTCGACTCCTGTTTGTCAATGTCCTTAAATTAAGAATGTTCCCCATGCAGCGCCTGAAGATTAACTTTTCTTAACACTGAGAAAAATTACTGGCATTTTCCAAAAAATAAGTTAAACTTATGGATGTATTGGAGGCGCTAAGTGTGATTGAAACAATAGAAAAAGAGGGCATGCACGTCAGCTATCTGGCGAGCGGCAGTTCCGGCAACTGCACCTACATCGAGACGCCGAAACGGAAAATATTGGTCGACTGCGGGTTGAGCGGCAAGAAGATAGCTGGTCTGATGGAAAAAATTGGCCGGAACCTTGCGGATGTGGATTCGATCCTCGTCACGCATGAACACCGCGATCACGTGCACGGCCTGGGCGTCCTGGCGCGCAAGTACCACATGGATCTTTATGCCAACGAAGCGACCTGGAAAGCGATGGACCACATCATCGGCAACGTCAAGACCGAGCAGAAGCACATTTTCGAGATGGGCCAGGTGCTGACTTTGGGCGATGTCGATATCCAAAGCTACGGCGTTTCGCATGATGCGGCCGAGCCGCAGTTCTACTCCTTCCATCATGAAGGCAAACAGATGGTCATGTTGACCGATACCGGCTATGTCAGTGATCGTTTGCGCGGCCTTTTGCGGGATGCGGATGCATACCTGATTGAAAGCAACCATGATCTTGAATTACTGCGCATGGGCGGATATCCATGGTCACTGAAACAGCGTATTTTGGGGGATGAAGGCCATCTTTCCAATGAGGACGGAGCTGCTGCCGTCGCCGAAATGTTGGGCGACCGGACGAAACGCATCTACCTTGGGCATTTGAGCCGGGACAACAACATCAAGACCCTGGCACACCATACTGCCGAAAGCATTTTGATGCAAAAAGGCCTGGGTGTCAATGAAGATTTTTTTGTATATGATACCGATCCGGACGAGCCGACTGAACTTTTCAGAGTGTAGGCGACAGGCGGGATGGCAAGTGCAGGAGGGGCGGATCGAGTGATTCCGCTCCTTTTTGCGTACGCGGATATGATACAATAAGCTTACTGAAGAGCGATTTTCTGAAATATCTCTCACTATCTTCATAATTTATTCAAAATAAGGAACTATACTGAGCCTGTAGAACGATAAGGAGGAATCAATATGGACAGGAACGAAGAAAAGAAAAACAATCCGTTCGAACAAGATGCGCATAATGAAATGGAAACTGAAATTGAATCGACTGCCGCCGACGCTGCATCTGCTGATCACATTCAAGAAGACTTATCCGAAGAAAAGGAAATAGAGGCAGAATACACTGAAATCGAAGAAACGGCCAGCGAAGAAGAAGAAGAACCAATTGTGGAGCCAGCCGCAAGAGCGACGATGAACAAAGAGGAACGTGCGCGCGTATACAACAACGTCAGCGAAACCGAAGAAAGCTCCAGACGTCCGAAAGACCGTAAAAATTCACCGATCAAGAATGGCATTGTCGGCGGGTTGATCGGTGGTGGGATGGTCGCCCTGATCGGTGCGGGCTTGCTTTTTGGCTCGGGTATCCTTGGCAACGGATCCGGAACGGACGATGCCGGAAATCCAGCCATTAACGAAACCGTGAAGGACATCGCTGTCAATGTAACGACCGACACGACTGCCGCTGTGGAAAAGGTGCAGGATGCGGTCGTCTCCATCATCAATATGCAGGCGGGCAATACGAATATGTTCGGTTTTGATTTGCCGCAGAGCTCCTCAGACACCACAAACGGTACTCTGGAAACATCCAGTGAGGGCAGCGGCGTCATCTATAAGATCGAGGGTGACCTGGCCTATATCGTTACCAACAATCACGTCATCGACGGAGCCGACGAACTGGAAATCCTGATGAAGGACGGCACGAAAGAAGTAGCGAGTGTCGTCGGCAGCGATATCTGGACCGACTTGGCTGTCTTGACGATTCCGGCGGCGAATGTCACGGCAGTGGCTTCCTTTGGGGATTCGGACGCTGTCAATGTGGGTGAACCGGCCATCGCAATCGGCTCTCCACTCGGAACCGAGTTCGCAACCTCGGTCACGCAAGGCATCATTTCAGCCAAAAACCGTTCCGTCTCGACGGATGTGGACAGCGACGGCATCATTGACTGGGATGTGACGGCACTGCAGACGGATGCGGCGATCAACCCGGGCAATTCCGGTGGTGCCTTGATCAACATCGCTGGCCAGGTCATCGGCATCAATTCAATGAAAATATCCGATTCGAATGTTGAGGGAATGGGCTTTGCAATCCCAAGCAACGATGTCTTGACCATCATCAATGAACTGGAACGGAACGGTGAAATCGTCCGTCCGATCCTGGGAGTTTCCATGCTGGATCTTTCCCAGATTTCAGCGTCCCAACAAAGCTCCGTGCTCAAATTGCCAGAAGATGTCACGGAAGGTGTCGTCATTGCAGAAGTCCAAGCCTTATCCGCAGCCGAAATGGGAGGCTTAAAACAATACGACGTCATCACGGAAATGAACGGCGAAGCCATAACGAGCATCGTCGACCTGCGCAAGATCCTGTATGCACTGGAAGTGGGAACCGATGTGGAAATCTCCTATTACCGTGAAGGCACGCTGCAGTCAACGACTGTCACTCTGACGGAAGGACAGACTTCAGCCGAATAAACTGAATAAACAGCAATATCGAACACCCCGTATGGCGGCTCTTGAGAGCAGTCGTGCGGGGTGTTTTGGATTTGTGGTCTGTAGTTGTTGGTGACAGGGGGCTGGGAAGGGGATTGGATCCGGAAAGATGAATAAGTCGGAGGAGTCCGTGCTCTTGGGCTGAAATTCAGTCGAAAAGATGAATAAATCCAAGTTATCCATCTTCCAACCAGAAAATAAAGCATAAAAGCGCAGAAATCCACATGGATGTGGATAAATTCTGTGGAAAAAAAGTTTTTGTGTGCAAAACGCGTAAATGCTTATGGGAACAGTGCTTTCTGAAAACGGAAGTTATCCACAGAAAACGGATAAACCTGTGTATAAAATTAGGATTGCATGTGAAATTATGCTTGTAAACGTTGTTAAATGGCTATTTCAGATCTATAAGATTGCTCAATATACGGTGTGCATAACTACGTGTATAGGGAAATAATTCGTTTTAAAGATAATCAAGATGATGTGCCATAAAATAATGCTACCACTAAATAACGGGGGAACGTGTGTACATGTGGATAACTAATGTGGATAAGGTGTGATTTGAGTGTGTGAAGTGGGTACAACAGCAGCTGGAAACTAAAAAATGGGAATCTGAATCCGATTCTGATTATCAAACAAAAAGCAGCACCCCAATAATGGGATGCTGCAGTAAGTTAAGTCAGTTGATTCAAATAGTCGTAACGTTCAAAAACATCCGATTCAGTGATACCCACAAGAACGATGTCTTTATCCACAATATAATCGCCCGAGAACGATACGTTCAGGTGCTCACCGCGGTATTTGCGGAGACCGATAATGTTGATGTCGTACTTATTACGCAGGTCCAAATCTCCGAGTGTTCGGCCTACCCACTTAGCAGGAGGGTAGAACTCGATGATGGAAGTCTGTTCATCCAGGTTCACTACATCTTCAATATTTGTGCGCAGAATGTTTTTTGCGACGCGCATCCCGGTTTCTTTCTCAGGCAGGATGACTGTGTCGGCACCGATCGCTTCGAGAACTTCACGGTAATTCTTGTTTTTTGCTTTGGCGATGATATGCTTGATGCCGAGTTTCTTGCAGTTCATGACAGCCAACACGCTGGCTTCCAACACCGTACCGGTAGCGATCACGACCACATCACAGTCTGAAAGACCGATCGATTCAAGCAAAGCCAGATCGGTTACGTCGCCTATGATTCCCTTTGTGATGAATGGTTCCAGACGATTAACGTTCTCAGGATCCTTGTCGACAGCGATAACATCCGAATCGAATTCGCTCAATGTTTTTGCAATCGTCGATCCGAAAATACCAAGCCCCAAAATTCCAACCAATTTACTCATATTTAGATACGCTCCTCTTTGCTATTATCCGATCAGGATAGTTCCTTTAGAAAATTCAACATCATGGACTTTCTGCGTGCGTCTGACTAGGCTGTCCAATATTGTGATTGGTCCGATACGCCCAGCGAACATCAGTACCATGATTACGGCTTGACTCAATTCCCCTAGAGTAGGGGTAAGGTTGGCGCTGACGCCCACCGTCGCAATCGCAGACACCGCTTCAAACAGAATGTAAATAAAATCCACTTCAGGGTTCAAGATGCTCAATACGCTTGTTCCGAGAATCAAGGTTCCCAGTAGTGCCATAAAGATGACGAACGCCTGACGGACTTGTGGGCGACTGATTGTATGGTTTGCGATATTCACATTGCTTTGTCCGCGCAACTCGTTGTAGAGCGTGAGGAAGATGATTGCGAATGTCGTAGTTTTCAGACCGCCAGCAGTCCCGCCTGGTGAACCACCGACAAACATGGTCAACACAAACCAGAAAAGTGTGAAGGGGTAAACGGTTGTATAGTCGATCGTCGCGAATCCTGCAGTACGCATGGTGACGGTCTGAAAATAACCGGCTAAGAGCTTCTGCTGAAAGGTGAATGTTCCGATCGAATTCGGATTGTTGTATTCAACCGCAACAAAGAAGACAAGACCAACAAGGATGAGCACAAGCGATACGCTGACAGCAAGGCGGCTATGCAACGACAGGCCACGGAAAAAGACTTTCAAGCTAGGTCTGCATTTTTTGGCAAAATAGCATTTTACGCTTTTCGATACGTCGAACCAGACCGAAAAGCCGATACCGCCCAAAATGATAAGCGAAGTGATGACATAGTTCACCAATGGGTCATGGACATAATCCACGAGGCTGACATTTCCCATCGGATCGAATCCGGCATTACAAAATGCTGAAATCGCCAAGAACAGGGAAGTAAAAAGACCAAGCGGCCAACCCATTTCCGGCACAAAGCGGATCGAAAGCAAAACGAAACCGGTCAATTCGATGACAGCGGTATATTTCAGGATATCCGAAAGGTATTCCCTGAATCCACGCGCATCACCACGGTTGATCCCTTCCTGTACGGCCAAACGGTTCCGAAGACCAATCCTGCCTTTCAGGCGCGTAATGACGGAAGCGATCAGGGTCATCAATCCCAATCCACCGATTTGCATTAAGGCCATCCCGACGACCTGTCCGAAGATAGTGTACGAGTCGTGTACAGATTCGGTGAACAGGCCGGTCACACAAACCATCGATATAGCAGTGAATAGGTTGTCGAAATAGGTTGCATTCGAAGTGGGTAGCTGACTGATCGGCAGCGTCAATAAAATCGATCCGGTAAAGATGACAAAGGCAAAGCTCGTTGCGATCTTTTGCGAAACAGACCAACTCGAAAATTTCTTTAACACAATGGTTCCAATTCTCCTCTCAAATAGCATGCGGATAGGATTTGTTACTTCATTATAAAACTATCGCATGATTAAGCAACTCAAAAGCATAAATGTATCTTAAATCATTTACGGAAAAAAGCAACTGGTTTTCATTCCTTTTTCAGACAAAAATTGCACTTTCCTTCATATTATAATAAGACTGTACAACCAGTTTGGTTAATAATAAGATAAACAGAAAATCATAGATATATTTCTGTCAAAAAGCCGTTAAAAAAAAGACGGTTGCGAAATCGCACTTGTTCCCATAGGATAGTAGTTGAGAAGAAAAAGGAGCGAAAAGCAATGAACATAAAAATCATTACGGTGGGAAAACTGAAGGAGAAATATCTGAAGGAGGGCATCGCCGAATACACAAAGCGGCTCGGCAGCTACTGCAAGCTGCAGATCATCGAAGTCGGGGACGAAAAAGCGCCCGAAAACCTGAGCGATAAAGAGATGGAAATGATCAAGGACAAAGAGGGCGAAAAAATCCTCGCCAAAATCCCGGAACAGAGCTACGTCTTCGCGATGGCGATCCAGGGCAAACAGTACGATTCGGTGGAATTCGCCAACGAAATCGACAAACTCGGCACCGCTGGAAAAAGCGACATCGTCTTCATCATCGGCGGCTCGCTCGGCCTCAGCCAAGCCGTCCTGTCCCGCGCCAACCAACACATCTCCTTCGGCAAACTGACCTACCCGCACCAACTCATGCGCCTCGTGCTCGTCGAACAGATCTACAGAGCGTTCCGTATTATCCATGGGCATGCTTATCATAAATAGATGAGGTTATTTATTTTCTGCGTGTGTCAGGGAAGTATGTATTAATAATCAAACATTCAAAAGTTGATTGCTACACAAACATTGTGAAACAAT
>ERZ1023681.15-NODE-15-length-19100-cov-9.16104_pt1 | contig 19100 bp, 15 predicted proteins | sample MGYA00520878_ERZ1023681 | MGnify/ENA primary metagenome ERZ1023681 (study PRJEB33180, sample SAMEA4044475) | wastewater metagenome | place: Denmark | collected 2016-04-29 | study: EMG produced TPA metagenomics assembly of the PRJEB13832 data set (Local surveillance... | reverse complement strand
ATCATGTGTATCTCCTTTGGGGTGTAGATGATTCGGGGTCTTGCACTTCAAAACGGGGTGCGCCCAACCGGCGGACACCGCGCAAAGGCTGCCACGGCGCGCAGGTGTGGTCCCCTTCTAGCGCGCAGCGCACAAGGCGGTAGAAGCGGTAGAAGCGGTAGAAGCGATGCTTACTCAGGGGGAAACCTCTTTGAGCACATAGCCGATGCGGGGAAAGTGCACATGCACCGTGCCGGCACGCGGATCGGTGCGGCGCACGGTGTAGCGCGTGCGCGTGGCGGCAATCAGCTCGCCCTCGGTGGGCTCGGTACCGAAGCTCTCGGCGGCAATGGTTACCCGGCTGCCCAACGCGATGCCGTGCTCGTTCTGAAAAATATCGTCCACCACCGGTATGGGTTCGGCCCCTGCGGCCACGGTGATGGCATCTGCCGCACTGAATTTCTCCATGCGGCCATGCCCCAGTGCCGCCACCCGGTCCATCCACTCCAGCACGGCTGGCGTGGCCTGAAAGATGTCGGCCATCACCGGTACACACTGGCGTGTGAACCACAGGGGGTGGTAGGCGGCAAAGTCGGCCACGCAGGGCTCGGTGCCAAACGTGAAATCGTGCTCTTCCACCATGTGCGCCAGGCGCCGCAGATACGAGCGGTAGGCCGCCGTGGCATCGGGCGGGCGCAGGCGCTGCATGCCGGTGCTCATCTGGCGGCGGTCTTCCCCAAAGGCCTGGGCCGCCTCGGGCGCCACATTGGCAAAAAGTGCCTGCGCGCCGCGCGGCTGCAGGTTGTAGGCCATGGCGGCCCAGAACAGCGTGGTGTCGGCCCACTGCGCAAACACCCGCGCCACACCCTTGAGATGCGGCGGATACAGCACCGGCTCGGGGTGCCCGTGTTCGAGCACCTGGCAGATCAGGGCCGAGTCGCAATAGATGTCGGCACCGATCTGCAAAAAGGGCGTCTTGCGATAACCACCGGTGAGGGCCAGCACATCGGGCTTGGGCGCGATGCTGGGGATGATCACCGACTTCCAGGGCAACTGCTTGAAACCCAGCACCAGCCGGATTTTTTCGGAAAACGGCGATGAGGGATAGTGGTGCAGGATCAACGCAGACATGGGCTGTCTCCAGTGCAGTGGTTGAAACAGGCGGGGCCGTGCGGGGCATCAGCGCTTTGCGCTGCTCAGGGCGGGCTCCACAGCATCTCGATATGGGGAATGTCGTCTTCGAGGTACACATCGGACACCGCCACAAACCCCAGGCTGCCATAAAAGCGCTGCAGATGCGCCTGCGCGCTGATGCGCACCGCCCTGCCCGGCCACACCTGGTTGCAGCGGGCCAGCCCCTGCGCCATCAGGGCCCGGCCCGTGCCGCCACCGCGCGCCTCGGGGGCCGTGACCACACGGCCGATGGAGGGCTCGGGGTAGTTCACCCCCGGGTCTACCACGCGCAGGCAGGCCTTCAGTGCGCCCGCGCTGTCGTAGCCCAGCAGATGCCACGCGTGCTTGTCGGCGCCATCGGGGTCCTGGTAAGGGCCCTGCTCCAGGATGAACACCTTGCAGCGCAAGGCCAGCGCATCGTGCAACGCGTGCACACCCAGGTCGTCGAAACGGGCCCAGGTCCAGTGCAACGCAGGGGGCAGGTCGGGCATTTTGCGCTCAGCCTCTCAGGTCAAAAATATCAACGTGGATCAGATGAGTTTGACGAGTTGCTTGCCAAAGTTCTTGCCCTTGAGCAGGCCCAAAAAGGCCTCGGGCGCGGCGGCAATGCCCTGGGCAATGGTTTCACGCGGGCGCAGCTTGCCCGTGCCCACCAGGGTGCCCAGCTCTTTCAGGGCATCGGGCCACACTTCCATGTGCTCGCTGACGATGAAGCCTTCGATCTTCATGCGGTTGATGAGGATCAGCGCCGGGTTGGCCATGGGCAAGGGCGCGCCATCGTAGCCAGCGATCATGCCGCACAGGGCCACGCGGCTGAAGGCGTTCATGCGCAGCATCACGGCGTCCATGATCCAGCCGCCCACGTTCTCGAAATAGCCGTCGATGCCGTTGGGGCAGGCTTCCTTCAAGGCCTTGGACATGGCCCGCACGTCGCTGTGTTCCTTGTAGTCAATGCACACGTCAAAGCCCAGCTCTTCAACCGCGTACTTGCACTTCTCGGCACCACCGGCAATGCCCACGGCGCGGCAGCCGCGCGCCTTGGCCAGGGCCGCAAACGCGCTGCCCACGGCACCGGTGGCGGCACTCACCACCACGGTGTCACCTTCCTTGGGCGCAATGATTTTCACCAGGCCATACCAGGCCGTCACGCCGGGCATACCCACGGCGCCCAGGTAGTGCGACAGCGGCACATGCGTGGTGTCCACCTTGCGCAGCGCGCCCACAGCATTGCCATCGACCACGCTGTATTCCTGCCAGCCACCCATGCCCACCACCTTGTCGCCCACGGCATATTTGGGGTGCTTGCTCTCCAACACTTCGCCCACGGTGCCGCCAATCATCACTTCGCCCAGGCCCTGCGACGCGGCGTAGCTCTTGCTCTCATTCATGCGGCCGCGCATGTAGGGGTCCAGGCTGAGGAAATGGTGGCGCACCAGCACCTCACCCTCCTTGAGCGCGGGGGTGTCGGTGGCCACCAGCTTGAAGTTGCTGGCCACGGCTTCACCCTGGGGGCGGTTGTCGAGCACGATTTGTTGATTGCTTGGCATGAGAGTCTCCTTTTTACTACCATTTTGATAGCTACCAGCGCTTTACCATAAAGCGCTAGAGCCCGTTTTGATTCAAAAAACTGGTGTCGGCACAGCGCTGCGCCCCGGCACGCTTCAATCGGTTGAAATGGCCCGCGGCCCCGCTGCGGCGTCGGCAGGCTGGCGCCGCACATACTTGAACGTGCCCGTGGCGTGGCTGCAAATGCGGCCTTCGGCGTCATACACCGTGCCTTCGGCAAAAGCCATGCTGGCGGTGCGGTGGATCAACCGCCCCTTGGCCACCAGCGGCCCACGCGCGGGCTGCATGAAACTGGTCTTCATCTCGATGGTGACCACGCCGAATTCGGGTGTGTCACTGCGCGCTGCCGTGGCCAGGGTCACATCCAGCAAGGTCATTGATGCACCGCCGTGGGTTACGTCAAACGAATTCAGGTGCTCTGGGCGTGCCTCGTAATGCAGCTCCGACTCGCCCCCCGCCATGCGGTGCAGCGTGAAACCAAGATGGCTGACAAAGGGGATTTCGGCACCAAAATTCAACACAGGCAACTCCAGGTTCTACAAAAGGGCGACAAGCATCGTCTTGCAAGGCTGATGTGGCAATATTGGGGGGCGACAGGGGCGGTTGGCCAGCACGGCGGCAACGTGGAGGACGGCAGCGTCCGGGCCATTCGGGCAGCCCGGCACACAACGGGCCGCCCCAAAAGCGGCGCCCTGCACGCTCATCCGCCCGTGACCACGCTCACGCCACCATCCACCGCAAGCCACTGGCCCGTGATGTGCTTGCCCGCATCCGAGGCATACAGGGCGCACAGACCCTTGAGGTCTTCGTCGTCGCCCAGCCGGCCCAGCGGGGCGTGGGCAGCCAGTGCCTCTTCGCCCATGGCCTTGAGGGTGCCCAGCGTCATCTTGCTGGGAAAGAACCCCGGGCAGATGGCATTGACGCGGATGTTGTACTTGCCCCATTCGGCGGCCAGCGCCCGCGTGAAATTGATGACCGCGCCCTTGGAGGTGTTGTAGGCAATGGTGTTCATGCCAATCGGGTTGCCGCCCAGGCCCGCGATGGACGCCACATTGATGATGCTGCCGCTGCGCCGCGCGATCATGGTGTGTTTGGCAATGTGCTGGCTCAGGATGAAGTAGCCACGCACATTGAGGTTCATCACCTTGTCCCAGGCCTCTAGGGGGTGGTCTTCGGCGGGCGCTCCCCAGGTGGCGCCGGCATTGTTGACCAGAATATCCACATGGCCCATGCGCTCCAGCGTTTCATCGGCCAGGCGCCGGATGTCGGCTTCTTGCGAGCAATCGGCGGCAATCCAGCGCGCATCAATGCCGGCAGCCTGCAGGTCGGCCGTGGCTTCTTCCAGATCAGACGCCTTGCGCGAGCTCAGCATGATCCGGGCACCGGCCTCGCCCAGCGCATGCGCCAGCTGCAGGCCCAGCCCGCGCGAGCCACCGGTGACAAGGGCCGTTTTGCCCGTGAGGTCAAACAATTGCTGGATGGTGCGGGTCATGTCGTTGTCTCCTGAATTGAATGGGGTCGCTGCCAGCAACCGGTCTGGCACTGCGTCGCGATGCATTGTGCGTTGACGTAGCGGCGTGGTCTGTCGCCTGCGCGATTGGAAGACACGGATGAGAAGCTCGGCGTAATCACCCGATTGACCTGTCGAATTTATTTACAGCTGAGACGTTACTGGCGGCTGAAAAGACAGCAAACCATTGATTCATAAAGACTTTTTTTATTGGCACAAAGCGTGCTTTGTAACAGTGGCTTCAGAAAACCATCCAGGAGAACCCACCATGTCGATGACAAAAAAACTCGCTATCGCAGGCATCCTGTCGGGTGCCTGCCTTGCTGTGCACGCTGCGCCCGTGACGTATCTGGCTGCAGACAACAACGTGACCACGCTCGCGCAAATGGTGAACTCGACCGCAGCCGCGGCGTCGTTCCTTTCGGTGGCTGGGGCCCTGAACACCGTGGATTTCGAATCCCCCCTGCCTGCCAACCTCACCATCACCGGCGGCACGACCAACACCGGAACCCCCGGATGTGGCGCCGTGTGCGGATTCAATACCACTGCGGGTGGCGCACTCTTTCGGACCGTAAGTGGCGGCTCGGTCACTTTTTCCTTCGTCAACGCAGTGGATGCTTTCGGCTTTTTCGTGAACGGCCTGCAGACCAATCTGGTTCCGCAGCAAACCATCACGTACGTGGATGGTTCCTCGGTCACACAGACCATCAACATGCCCTCGGCGATCAACGGTGGCGGCGCTTTCATTGGTTTCATTGACTACGGTCAGCTGATCTCCAGCGTGACTTTCAATGCGACAAACGACATTCTTGGGTTTGACGACCTGCGCTTCGGCCGCTCGGCCAACAACCCTGAAGATCCCAACAATGTGCCCGAGCCCGGCTCGCTTGCACTGCTCGGAGTTGCGCTCGCAGGGCTTGCATCGATTCGCCGCCGCCAACAGCGCTGATCGATTGCCTGAGCGCCCGGCGCGCGAGACATCGTCGGGCGCGCGCACCCGTGGCAGGCCGTCAACAATTCTCGGCAGCCATCAGGGCAAAAATAGCGTGCAACCCCCATCCAGCAAGCGTTGACAGCTATATTTTTCAAAGCATCCGAGTCGAGTGCGGCCAGAGCAAGGCCCACTGCAGGGTGTTGTATGGTGTGATCCCGGATTCAGTGACCCGAGGCGCCCATGAAATCTGTCGATGATCGCTCGCGAGGCCTCCCGGTCGCGCTGGCGCTGGTTGTATTGCTCGTTGCGTATGGCTCGCTGTTTCCCTTCCAGTGGAACTTCAATGCGCCACAGGCGCTCATCTGGAGCGGCCGCATCGGTCTGGTGGACCTGATCGAAAACATCGCGTTGTTTGTGCCCCTGGGTGGGCTGCTGGGCTGGGCTGGGCAGGGGCGTCCGCGCAAGTGGGTGTTTTTTGCCGCTTGGCTGGTGGCGGCGATAGTGTTGGCCAGCGCGCTGCAATGGTTGCAAAAATTCCTGCCCCGCACCCCTGCACTTTCAGATGTCATCTTCAACATGGCGGGCTATGCCCTGGGCTGGGGCGCCGGGTTTGCCGCACGGTGGCGTGTGGGTCACTTGCTGAACCGGCACCAGGGTTGGGCCGATGCCGACCAGTTCACGCTGGTGCTGATCGCGCTGTGGTGGGTGGCAGAGCTGTATCCGCTGATCCCCACGCTGGACGTTTCCTCGGTGGCACAGAACGTCAAGTCGCTGTGGCAGCAAGACCTGTGGCAGCCGCGGCGCATGCTGCTGCATGTGGGCATAGCGGTGATTGGCTTGTCTGCCATTGCGCACCTGGCCCGCACCGCCCATCTGGCGCACCGCACACACACGTTGGCCCTGCTGGCCACACTGGCGGTGCTGGCAGGCAAATTCGTGGTCGTGGGTCAGTCGCCGGGCATGGCGGTGGTGCTGGGCATTGGGGGCGGCTGGTTGCTGTGGCGCTGGCTGGATACGTGGGCGCCGGGGACACGCTGGGCGGCCACGGCATGGGTGGCCTTGGCCACCTACCTGCTCGACGCGATCTGGCCCTGGGCGTGGCGCACGCCGCCGGCCGACATGGAATGGATGCCGTTTGCTTCCACGCTCTCGACCTGGGTGCAGTCTGCAATCACCGCGCGGGCGTTTGAATGCCTGTGCTTTGGCGCCATCCTCTGGAGCACGGTGCGCAACGGCGCCTTGCTGGTGGGCATGACCATCAGCACGGCGGTGCTTGCACTGGCGTGCGAATGGACGCAGCGCTATCTGCCCACCCGCACAGCCGAAATCACCTCGGTGCTGCTGGCCATCGGCATGGGCTGGCTGCTGTCGGTATGCACCACAGCGCGCAGACCACGCAACGTTGGTATGTGAGCTGTCAGCAGCCTAAAACGCCGCTTCGCTGAGCGCGGCGCAGGTGGTATCGCGGCTGTTCACCACATTCAGCCAGGCGCCAATTTTTGGCAGCTCATAATGATAGAAATAGCGTGCAGCGCCCATTCGACCTGCGCTAGCAGCTATTGAAAGCGTAGCATCTGCACGCAGCGTGGCCAGCGCCACATCCAGCCACACCCAGGCCAGCACGGTGTGGCCAAAGGCCTGCATGTAGGGCACGGCATTGGCCAGTGCCTCAGCCGGGTTGCCGGTGGCCCAGGCGGCCTGCGTGGCAGCGCCCACCTGCTGCAAGGCATCGCCCAGCTGCGCCGCATAGGCTGCCAATTCAGGCACGGCGACAGCCTGCGCCATGGTGGCCTGCATGCGCGCGGACAGCAGCTGCATGCCCCGGCCGTTCTCCATCAGCACCTTGCGGCCCAGCAGGTCGGCCGCCTGGATGCCGTGCGTGCCCTCGTGGATCATGTTCAGGCGGTTGTCGCGCCAATACTGCTCCACCGGAAAATCGCGCGTGTAGCCGTAGCCACCGTGGATCTGGATGGCCAGCGAATTGGCCTCCAGGCAGAACTCGCTCGGCCAGCTTTTGGCGATGGGGGTGAGCACTTCCAGCAGCAGGCGCGCCTCGTCGGCGGCCTCGGGCGCGCCCGTGTGCTGCTCGTCCACCAGACGGGCGCAGAACAGGTTGAGCGCCAGCGCGCCTTCGCCATAGCTCTTTTGCGCCAGCAGCATGCGCTTGACGTCGGCGTGCTCGATGATGCGCACCTGGGGCTGCGCGGCATCCTTGCCGCCCTGCCCCACGGGCCGGCCCTGGGGGCGGTTTTTGGCGTAGTCCAGGCTGGCGTAGTAGCCCGCCAGGCCCAGCATGGTGGCCGCCATGCCGATGCCGATGCGCGCCTCGTTCATCATGTGGAACATGCACGCCAGGCCCTTGCCCGGCTGACCCACCAGGTAGCCCACGGCCCCCGCCCTGCCCTGCACCGGGTATTTGCCTTCGCCAAAGTTGAGCAGCGTGTTGGTGGTGCCGCGCCAGCCCAGCTTGTGGTTCAGGCCCGCCAGCGCCACGTCGTTGCGCACGCCGGTGAGGTTGCCTTCGGTATCCACCAGCTTCTTGGGCACGATGAACAGAGAAATACCGCGCGTGCCCGGCACCAGCTTGCCGTCCGGCCCCGGAATCTTGGCCAGCACAAGGTGCACGATGTTCTCCGACAGGTCGTGCTCGCCCGACGAAATCCACATCTTGTTGCCCGTAAGCCGGTAGCGCGGACCCAGAGGTTCTTGATCCCAAGGCACCGAGCCGTCCGCGGCTACCGAAGGGGCCTCGTCAGGAACTGCGCGCGTGGCCACGTCGCTCAAGCTGGAACCCGCCTGCGGCTCAGAAAGGCACATGGTGCCCGAGAAGCGCCCCGAGAACTCGTTGAGCGCAAACACCTTCTTCTGCAGATCGGTGCCGTGCACCATCAGCAGGTTGGCGTTGCCCACGCTCAGCAGGCTGGAGCTGATGCTGATCGACGCCACGGCAAAAAAGGCATTGGCCGCCGCATCCACCGTGTAGGGCAACTGCATGCCACCAATGTCGTAATCCTGCGCGGCGCTGAGCATGCCCGAGGCGGCGTAGGCGTCATACGCATCCTTGGTGGCCTGCGGCAGCGTGACGCGCTCACCGTCGAAATGCGGCTCCTGCACATCCACCGTGCGGTTGAACGGCGCGTACTTCTCGCGCGCAATGCGCTCGCAGGTGTCGAGCACGGCATCAAACGTCTCGCGCGAATGGTCGGCAAAGCGCTCGCGCGCGCTGAGCGATTCGGCCTGGAGCCAGTTGTAAAGCAGGAAATCGAGGGTGGAGCGCAGGGAGGTCGTCATGCCCAAATTATGGGTGGGGCACCCGGTCGTGCATGTCAGCTGCGCGACGCGGCCGGGGGTGTTGTCACCTCCGGGCCGTCCACTGGCAACCCGTCTCGCCGGGCGTCCGCACGACCCGAATCATTCTGAGACCATGGCTCAAGCTGCTGAATCTCCTGTCCGTGCTCCTGTTGGCTGCTGCGGCCAGCCTGTCGATGTCTCAGCGCAGGCCGAAAAAGGACAAGACGAAAAGCACGACAACGACCAGGCCGACGATGTAAATGATGCTGTTCATGGGATTTTCCTTCGCGTGAATGGGATGAATGGCGGTGCATCGCCAAGGAGGCGCTGACCCGCAGCCCTACCTTAGCGGCTGCGCTGCAGTTGCTCTGTACGCTAACGCTCATAGAGCCAGACGGCGGTTGTCATTCATGCCTTGGCATCCGAGATCGGTTTTGCAGAGTTCGCCCCACTCTGGTGCTTTCGGATAGACCAATTCAGCCAAAAATACAGTGTTTTAGGCCTCTGACGCCCGTCCAACAAGCGCGACAAGCTATCAACACAATAGCAAACGCCCCGCGCAGACCTTGCGGCCTGCGCGGGGCGTTCTGTTTTCAGCGTTGCCTTCGTCAGCGCTTACAGCACTTCAAACACGCCAGCGGCGCCCATGCCCCCACCAATGCACATGGTCACGCAGACTTTTTTGGCGCCACGGCGCTTGCCTTCGATGAGGGCGTGGCCCGTCAGGCGCTGGCCGCTCATGCCGAAGGGGTGGCCCACGGCGATGGCGCCGCCGTTGACGTTGAGCTTGTCGGCAGGAATGCCCAGCTTGTCGCGGCAGTAGAGCACCTGCACGGCGAAGGCTTCGTTCAGCTCCCACAGGTCGATGTCGTTCATCGTGAGGCCCAGGCGCTTGAGCACCTTGGGGATGGCGAATACCGGGCCAATGCCCATTTCGTCGGGTTCGCAACCGGCCACGGCAAAGCCCAGGAAGCGGCCCAGGGGCTTGAGGCCCTTCTTGGCGGCCAAGTCTTCGTGCATGACGACCACGGCACCGGCGCCGTCGGACAGCTGGCTGGCATTGCCAGCGGAAACCAGGCCACCCGGCAGCGCCGAGCGCAGGCCCTTGATGCCGTCATAGGTGGTGCCGGCGCGGATGCCTTCGTCGTCACTCACGGTGACCTGCTTGGTCATCAGGCCCATGACCTTGTCGGCCACGCCCATGGTGACGGTGATGGGGGCGATTTCGTCCTTGAACAGGCCGGCTTCCAGCGCGGCGCTGGCCTTTTGCTGGCTGGCGGCGCCGTATTCGTCCATGGCTTCGCGGCTGATGTTGTAGCGCTTGGCGACCTGCTCGGCCGTTTGCAGCATCGACCAGTACACCTCGGGCTTGTTCTTCATCAGCCAGGTTTCCTGCAGCATGTGCATGTTCATTTCTTGCGCGGTGCAGGAGATGGTTTCCAGTCCACCGGCCACGTACACATCGCCTTCGTTGGCAATGATGCGCTGCGCCGCCAGGGCAATGGTCTGCACGCCGGACGAACACAAGCGGTTCACCGTCATGCCCGACACGGGGATGGGGCAGCCGGCGCGCACTGCGGCCTGGCGGGCGATGTTGGCGCCGCTGGCACCTTCGGGGGTGCCGCAGCCCATGATGACGTCGTCCACTTCGGCTGCGTCAATGCCGGCGCGCTGGATGGCGTGCTCGATCACGTGGCCACCCAGTGTGGCGCCGTGGGTCATGTTGAAGGCGCCCTTCCAGCTCTTCGTCAGGGGGGTGCGTGCGGTCGATACGATTACTGCGGATGTCATGTTGGATCCTTGTTCTGTGGTGTGGCTGTGCGCTTAGTTGAAGGTTTTGCCTTCAGCGGCGAGCTTGGCCAGCAGCGGGGCGGGCTTCCAGAACGCGGCGTCGTCCAGCGGGTTCTTGGCAAAGCGGTTCATGGCCTGCACCACGTTGAACAGACCGACTTCGTTGGCGTAGTTCAGCGGGCCGCCACGGTACACCGGGAAGCCGTAGCCAAAGATGTAGACCACGTCGATGTCGCTGGCCTTGTTGGCAATGCCTTCTTCAAGGATGTAGGCGGCTTCGTTGACCAGGGCGAACACCAGGCGCTGCACGATTTCTTCGTCGGAGATCTTGCGGGGCGTGATGCCGAGCGAGGCGCGGTGGTCCTCGATCATCTTGACCACTTCGGCGTTCGGGATGGCGTCGCGCTTGCCGGGCACGTAGTCGTACCAGCCCGCACCGGTCTTCTGGCCGAAACGGCCCTTCTCGCACAGCAGGTCAGCGGTCTTGCTGTACTTCATGTCGGGCTTCTCGGTGTAGCGGCGCTTGCGGATGGCCCAGCCGATGTCGTTGCCGGCCAGGTCGCCCATGCGGAACGGGCCCATGGCCATGCCGAATTTTTCCATCGCCTTGTCCACCTGCTCGGGCGTGCAGCCTTCGTCGAGCAGGAAGCCGCCCTGGCGGCCGTATTGCTCGATCATGCGGTTGCCGATGAAGCCGTCGCACACGCCGGAGACCACGGCGGTCTTCTTGATCTTCTTGGCAATAGCCATCACGGTGGCGAGCACGTCCTTGGCGGTGGCATCGCCGCGCACCACTTCGAGCAGCTTCATCACGTTGGCGGGGCTGAAGAAGTGCAGGCCCACCACGTCCTGCGGGCGCTTCGTGAAGTTGGCAATCTTGTTCACGTCCAGCGTGGAGGTGTTGGAGGCCAGGATGGCGCCGGGCTTCATCACGCGGTCGAGTTCCTTGAACACGGCTTCCTTGACGCCGATTTCTTCAAACACGGCCTCGATCACGAGGTCGGCGTCCTTGAGGTCGTCGTAGCTCAGCGTGGTGCTCAGCAGGGCCATGCGCTGCTCGTATTTGTCCTGCTTGAGCTTGCCCTTCTTGACCTGGGCTTCGTAGTTCTTTTGGATGGTGGCGATGCCACGGTCCAGCGCCTCCTGCTTCATCTCCAGCATCTTCACGGGGATGCCGGCGTTCAGGAAGTTCATGGCGATGCCGCCGCCCATGGTGCCGGCGCCGATCACGGCCACGGCCTTGATATCGCGCTTGGGGGTATCCGAAGGCACATCAGGGATCTTGCTCGCAGCGCGCTCGGCCAGGAACAGGTGCCGCAGCGAGCGCGACTCGGGCGTCCACATCAGGTTGATGAACAGCTCACGCTCGAACAGCAGGCCATCGGCAAATTTGCGCTTGGTGGCAGCCTCGACGGCGTCCACGCACTTGGCGGGTGCAGGGAAGTTCTTGCTCATGCCCTTGACCATGTTGCGCGCGAACTGGAAGTACGCGTCGCCCTGGGGGTGCTTGCAAGGGAGGTTGCGTACCAGCGGCAGCGGGCGCACATCGGCCACGCTTTGTGCAAAGGCCAAGGCCTCGGCGGCCAGCTCTTCGGGCGAGGCCACCAGCTTGTCGAACAGCTTCTGGCCCGGCAGCATGCCGATCATTTCGCTCTTGATGGCTTCGCCGCTGACGATCATGTTCAAAGCCGCTTCCACGCCCAGCACGCGGGGCAGGCGCTGCGTGCCGCCAGCGCCAGGCAGGATGCCCAGCTTGACTTCGGGCAGCGCAACGCTGCAACCGGGAGCAGCCACGCGGTAGTGGCAGCCCAGGGCCAGCTCAAGCCCACCGCCCATGCAGACCGAGTGAATTGCGGCCACCACGGGCTTGGGCGAATTCTCTACCGCAGCAATCACGGAGTGCAGGTTGGGCTCTTGCAGGGATTTGTCGGTACCAAACTCCTTGATGTCGGCGCCACCAGAAAACGCACCACCCGCGCCGGTGATGACGATGGACGTCACCGCAGCATCGTCATTGGCACGGTTCAGACCGTCCACAATGCCCTGACGGGTGGACAGGCCGAGGCCATTGACGGGAGGATTGGCCAGGGTGATCACGGCAACGGGGCCGTGGACTTTGTATTCAGCGGTCATGCTGTTGTTCCTTGGAAATTAGAAAAAGAACGGTCGTGCGATTTTTATTGTAGAGAGTTCTGCCGGCATTGGCTGCACTCTTTTGTCCCGGGCGGGACAAAAGAAGGCAAGCCTTGCACACCAGGGCAAAACCAGCCACCGGAACAGGGCGCAGTGCACATCAACGGCAACCCCGTGCAAGCCACCCCCTACCCTGCCAATGCGTGCGTCAAACCTCAAGCCACTCTTTGCGGACGTAGTTGTCAGCCCGCAAGGTTTCTGGTGTGCCCTGAAAAACGATGCTCCCGTGTCCCATGACGAGCGTGCGGTCAGAAATGGTCATGGCGATGGTGAGTTTTTGCTCGATCAACAGCACCGAGATACCGCGTGCCTTGATGGTTTGCAGGTATTGCCCCACCAACTCGACGATCTTGGGAGCCAGACCCTCGGTGGGTTCATCGATGATGATGAGATCGGGGTCACCCATGAGCGTGCGGCACAGCGTCAGCATCTGTTGCTCGCCGCCCGACATCACGCCGGCTTCAGTGTGCTGGCGCTCCTTGAGGCGAGGAAACATGCCGTACATGTCGTCAAAAGACCACCGGCTGCCCTTGCCCTTGCCTTTTTGCCCGAGCAGCAGATTCTGGTGAACCGTGAGGTTGGGGAATATGTCTCGGCTTTCGGGCACATAACCAATGCCCAGGTGGGCGATCTCGTAGGCTTTCTTGCCGGTGAGCGACTGCCCCTTCCATTGCACCGAGCCTTCCCAGTCCACAAGCCCCATGATGGCCTTGGCTGTGGTGGACCGCCCCGAACCGTTGCGCCCCAGCAGGGCCACGATTTCACCGGGCTGGACATCAAAGGACACACCATGCAGCACATGGCTTTTGCCGTAGTAGGCGTGGAGGTTTTCAATGGTGAGCATGTCAGTGTCCTCCCGCCTGCGCATCGGCAACGGCGGAGCCCAGGTAGGCCTCCTGTACGCGCGCATTGGCGCGCACCTTGTCGGGGGTGTCAAAGGCGATGACCTCGCCGTACACCACCACGGCGATCTTGTCGGCCAGGCCGAACACCACACCCATGTCGTGTTCCACCGTGAGCAAGGTGCGGCCTTCGGTCACTTCCTTGATGAGGTGAATGAAGCGCGTGGTTTCGCTGCGGCTCATGCCGGCCGTGGGCTCGTCCAGCAAGACCACGTTGGCCCCACCGGCAATGGTGACGCCGATCTCCAGCGCGCGTTGCTCGGCATAAGTGAGGTTGACGGCCAGGGTGTCGCGCTTCTTGTCGAGCTTGATCATTTCCATGAGCTGCTTGGCGCGCTCGTTGGCGTCGTCAAGGTTCGAAAGAAACCGCAAAAAGGTGTACTTGTAGCCCATGCTCCAGAGCACTCCGCAGCGCAGGTTTTCAAACACGCTCAGCTTGGGGAAGATGTTGGTGATCTGGAAGCTGCGCGACAACCCCATGCGGTTGATCTCGTAAGGCGCCTTGCCATCAATGCGCTGGCCATTGAGCAGCACTTCGCCGCTGGTGGGGCCAAAGCGCCCGCTGATCAGATTGAACAGTGTGGACTTGCCCGCGCCGTTGGGGCCGATGATGGCGACCCGTTCGCCAGGCTGCACGGCCAGGTTCACGCCACGGATGATTTCTGTCTTGCCAAAACTCTTGCGCAGATCACGCAGTTCGAGCGCACAAGGTGCGTTTGTCGCCATGTTCACAGCGCCTCCCCCCGCTTGATTTCGTGTTCGATCTCTTCCTGGATCGCCCCCCATTGCTGCACAAACTGGCGCCGACACAACTCGAACAACCCAAGCCCCGTGAGCAGCACAAACCCTGCGCCAAACCAGCTGCCCACCGAGTTGGCCTGCAAAGTGGCCCCGAGGAAATTGAGGTCAGGCCCCAAGGCGGCATTGAGCTGGAGGTGGTAGGTCATCTCCACCATGGCGGCCGCACCCAGCACGGCCACCAGTGCGGTGCCGCCCAGCGCAAGATAAGAGGGCCACAGGCCGCGCAACTTACCGAACTTCGCCAGGCGCAGATTCATCATGATCAGGCTGGCAATGCCGCCGGGCGCATACATCACCATGAACAGGAAGACGAGCCCCAGGTACAGCAGCCAGGCCTTGGAAAGCTCAGACAGCAGCACCGACGCAAACACCAGCAAGACTGCGCCGATGATGGGCCCGAAAAAGAACGTGGCACCGCCCAGAAAGGTGAACAGCAGGTAGCCACCCGAGCGAAGCACGTTTACGCTGTCGGCCCCCGTGACGATCTCGAAATTGATCGCCGCCAGCCCGCCCCCGATGCCGGCAAAGAAGCCCGCAATGATGAACGCGAAATAGCGCACGCGCTGGGTGTTGTAGCCAATGAATTCCACGCGCTCGGGGTTGTCGCGCACGGCATTCAGAATGCGCCCCAGCGGCGTGCCCGTGAAGGCGAACATGGCAGCGGTGCAGACAAAGCAATACACGGCGATGAGGTAATACACCTCAATGGCGGGGCCGAACGTGATACCAAAGAACGGTTTGCCATACACCCGGTCGGTAGTGATGCCACCTTCGCCGCCAAAAAACTCGGGGAACATCAGCGCCATTGAGGCCACCAGCTCACCAATGCCCAGCGTGATCATGGCAAAGGTGGTTCCCGATTTCTTGGTGGTCACGAACCCCAGCAGGATGGCAAAGAACATGCCCGCCAGGCCGCCCACCAGAGGAATCAGCACCAGAGGCACAGGCAGCGCACCCTCGCCGGCCAGGTTCATCGCGTGAATGGCAAGAAACGACCCCAGGCCGGTATACACCGCGTGACCGAAGCTCAGCATGCCCCCCTGGCCGAGCAGCATGTTGTAAGACAGGCAGATGATGATGAGATAACCGATCTGCGAGAGCATGGTCAACGCCAGGCCGCTGCGAAACAGCATGGGCGCAACGATGAGCATGACCGCAAACAGGCTCCAGATGACCAGACGGCCCACGTTCCACGGCTTGAACCGGTGGTATTGCGTGGCCGGAGAAATAGATGATGTGGTGGTCTTCATAGCCTCAGTCTTCCCGTGTACCCAGCAGACCCTTGGGGCGGAAAATCAAAATCAGAACCAGGAACAGATACGGCAGGATGGGCGCCACTTGCGAAACCGTGAGCTTGAGCAAAGGCCAGCCAAAGGTGCTTTCAGACACCGCCACGCCCATGCCTTGCAGTGCAGATGCCACCGAGTAATCAATAGCCACGGCAAACGTCTGCACCAGGCCAATCAGCAGCGACGCCAAAAACGCACCCGCCAGCGATCCCATGCCACCCACCACCACCACCACGAAGATGATGGAACCCACGGAGCCTGCCATGGCCGGCTCGGTGACATAGGTGTTGCCGCCGATCACCCCGGCCAGCCCCGCCAGGGCCGCACCGCCGCCAAACACCAGCATGAACACACGGGGCACGTTGTGGCCCAGCGCCTCCACCATTTCGGGGTGCTTGAGCGCGGCCTGAATCACCAGACCAATGCGGGTGCGCGTCAGCAGCAGCCACACCGACACCAGCATCAGCAGGGCCACCAGCATGACGAACGATCGCGACTTGGGAAACTGCGTGCCATACAGCGTGAACAAGGGCCCCTGCAACTGCGTGGGCAACCCGTAAGGGACCGTGGACCGCCCCCACACCAGTTGCACCAGCTCCAGAATCAGGTAAGACAACCCGAACGTCACCAGCAGCTCGGGCACATGGCCGAACTTGTGCACACGGCGCAGGCTGTAGCGTTCAAAAATGGCCCCCAGGGCGCCTACTGCGAGCGGAGCAAGCAGCAGCGCGGGCCAGAACCCCACCACGCTGGAAATGGTGTAGGCGAAATAGGCGCCCAGCATGTAAAAACTGGTGTGCGCAAAGTTGAGCACACCCATCATGCTGAAGATCAGCGTGAGGCCTGAGCTCAGCATGAACAGCAGCAGCCCGTAGCTGACGCCGTTCAGCAAAGAGATCACGAAAAACTCAAGATTCATTGAAATTCTTCATTTCTGGGTCAAAAAAAGAGGCCCGAGGGACGCCGGGCCTCCTGCGTTCAAAAAGTGGCCTCAGGAAGGACGCTTCATCTGGCACGAAGTGGGCGTACTGGCCACATAGGGCTCGTAGTACTTCACAGGAACAAACGTGTGGCCCGTGTTTTCAGAGTCGATCGTGTACTTGCCACCCGTCTTCTCCCACTTCGAGACGAAGAGGCCTTGCTGCAGCTGGTGATCGGTCTTGCGCATCTCCACCTCGCCGTTGAAGCTCTTGAACTTCATGCCTTCCAGGGTGGCCGCCACCTTCACCGGGTCGGTGGACTTGGTCTTGGCAAAGGCTTCCGTCAGCATGGAGAAGGCGTGGTACACGGCGCCGGTGTACATGTCGTCATTGAACTTCTTCTTGTAGTCCACCACGATCTGGTTCAGGGGCCCTGGCAGGTTCATGTGGGCATAAGCCACCATGTACACGCGGCCAGCAGCGGCAGCGCCCATGGCAGTCGGGCTGCCGGATACGGATCCGTAGTAGGTGTAGAAGTTGACGTTGTTCAGGCCCGCGTCGTTGGCGGCCTTGATCAGCAGCGCCAGGTCGGAGCCCCAGTTGCCGGTGATCACGCTGTCGGCGCCCGAGGCCTTGATCTTGGCGATGTAGGGCGAGAAATCGCGCACCTGTGCCAACGGGTGCAGGTCGTCGCCGACAAACTGCACGTCGGGGCGCTTGCGCTTCATGATTTCCTTGGCGAACTTGGAAACCTGGTGGCCGTGCGAGTAGTTCTGGTTGATCAGGTAGACCTTCTTGACTTCAGGAAGGTCTTTCATGTAGGTGGTCAGCGCTTCCATCTTCATGGAGGTGTCGGCATCCAGGCGGAAGTGCCAGTAGCTGCACTTGCTGTTGGTCAGGTCCGGGTCCACCGCGGCATAGTTGAGGAACAGAACTTCCTTGCCAGGGTTGCGGGCGTTGTGCTTTTCCAGCGCGTCAATGATGGCCAAAGCCGGGCCAGAGCCATTGCCCTGCACCACATAGCGGGCACCTTGGTCCATTGCGGAACGCAGGGCGCTGGTGGTTTCCTGCGGGCTCAGCTTGTTGTCGATGCCGATGATTTCAAACTTGACGCCGGCTGCATTCTTTTTGTTGAACTCTTCCGCCAGAAACTGAAAGCTCTTGAGCTGGTTCGTACCCACCGCAGCCATCAGGCCCGAGAGCGGGTCTAGCCAGGCGATTTTGACGGTTTCGCCTTTTTGGGCGAAAGCGCCACCAGCGCTTGCCAGAATAACGGATGCAGCTACTGCTTTGATAGCAAATTTCATTGTCTTGTCTCCTGTTGAATCAACCGAACGCAGCGTACCGCGTTGCCACCAACCACCGCTCAGGGATTGCCCCTAGCAGCTATCACCCATGCGACTGGCATGCCGCGGATGCAGCGCTCCCCCGAGCGCCACACCCGCCCGAAATCAAAGGCCGGGAAGCTTGTAACCCTTGAGCTGCTCGCGCAGCTTGGCCTTGAGCATCTTGCCCGTGGCCCCGATGGGAATGGCATCGACAAACACCACGTCATCAGGAATCTGCCACTTGGCGGTTTTGCCTTCGTAAAAGGCCAGCAGTTCCTCGCGGCTCACTTCGGCGCCGGGCTTGAGGGCCACCGCGACGATCGGACGCTCATCCCACTTGGGATGCGGCATGCCGACACAGGCCGCCATGGCAATGGCGGGGTGCGCCATGGCGATGTTTTCGATGTCGATGGAGCTGATCCACTCGCCGCCAGACTTGATGACGTCCTTGCTGCGGTCGGTGATCTGCATGAAGCCATCTGCGTCGATGGTTGCCACGTCACCGGTGGGAAACCAGCCACGCCCCTGCGCATCCGCGATCAGGGGGCTGCCGCCTTCGCTCTTGTAGTAATCGGCCACGATCCATGGCCCCTTCACCAGCAGGTCACCGTAGGTCTTGCCATCCCAGGGCAGCTCGGCACCGGAGCTGTCCACAATCTTCATGTCCACGCCATAAATGGCGCGCCCCTGCTTTTGCAGGACCTTCATCTGTTCATCCCGCGGCAATGCCTGATGCTTGTTTTTGAGCGTGCACAGCGTGCCCAGCGGGCTCATCTCGGTCATGCCCCAGGCGTGCAGGACCGACACGCCAAATTCATCCTGGAAGGCATGGATCATGGCGGGTGGGCATGCCGAACCACCAATCACCGTGCGGTTGAGGGTGCTGAACCTGAAACCACCTGCCTTGACGTGGTTCAGCAACATCTGCCAGACCGTGGGCACACCTGCGGCAAAGGTCACCCCTTCCGATTCGATCAACTCATACACCGACTTGCCATCCAGGGCCGGCCCCGGAAACACCAGCTTGCAGCCGGTGAGCGGTGCCGAATAGGGAATGCCCCAGGCATTGACGTGAAACATGGGCACCACAGGCAGCACGGCATCGCGCGCGGACAGGTTCATCACATCGGGCAACGCTGCGGCATAGGCGTGCAGTGTGGTCGAGCGGTGGCTGTAGAGCGCCGCCTTGGGGTTGCCGGTGGTCCCGCTGGTGTAGCACATGCTGGATGCCGAGTTTTCGTCAAACACGGGCCAGGCGTAGTCGGTGGATGCGCCGCCAATCCAGGTCTCGTAGCTCACCAGACCGGGGATTCCCGAATCGGCTGGCAGCTTGTCAGCATCGCACAGCGCCACCCATTTGTTCACCGTGGGGCAGCGTGCGTGCACCGCCTGCACCAGCGGCAGGAAGGTGATGTCAAAGCAC
>ERZ1023681.12-NODE-12-length-19480-cov-8.13514_pt1 | contig 19480 bp, 13 predicted proteins | sample MGYA00520878_ERZ1023681 | MGnify/ENA primary metagenome ERZ1023681 (study PRJEB33180, sample SAMEA4044475) | wastewater metagenome | place: Denmark | collected 2016-04-29 | study: EMG produced TPA metagenomics assembly of the PRJEB13832 data set (Local surveillance... | reverse complement strand
CAATGGCAGGCGACTTCCAGCGAACTGTTCAGGCGCAGTGAATGCAGGCTTGGCCTGCCCGGAGGGACTCGAACCCCCGACCTATAGCTTAGAAGGCTATTGCTCTATCCAGTTGAGCTACGGGCAGATGGATTTGCCGGGCGCCTGGGGCAGCGCCTGGCGTGCAGTGAGTCAGATTGACTCCAAGGGTGCGAATCATACCCGCCGCACGGCTGGGTTCTGGTGGTTGGGTGGCATTTTGCCGCTGAGTCGTGATTACAGTTATAACAACTCTTCTCCCCCACCTTTGGCCACTCTGGCCGCATGGACCATGCCGCACAGCCTGAACCTCATCAACACCATTGCTGCCGCGCTGGGCCTGGCGCTGGTGTTGGGTTTTCTGGCCACGCGTGTGCGGCTGCCGGCGCTGGTGGGCTACCTGTTGGCGGGTGTGGTGATTGGCCCGTATACCCCCGGTTTTGTGGCCGATGCCGCCATGGCCAGCCAGCTGGCCGAAATTGGCGTGATGCTGCTGATGTTCGGGGTGGGGCTGCATTTCTCGCTGGGCGATCTGTTGGCGGTGCGCAAGATTGCGGTGCCCGGGGCAGTGGTGCAGATCATGGTGGCAACCGCCCTGGGCATGGCCGTGGCTTCGTGGTGGGGGTGGAGTCTGGGTGGGGCTTTGGTGTTCGGAATTGCGCTGTCGGTGGCCAGCACGGTGGTGCTACTGCGCGCGCTGGAAACCCTGGGCATTCTCGATACCTACACCGGCCGCATCGCGGTGGGCTGGCTGGTGGTGGAAGACCTGGCCATGGTGCTGGTGCTGGTGTTGTTGCCGCCGTTGTCCGGCGTTCTGGGCGGCAATGCTGCCGCAGCCACGTCGGTCAGCATCTGGCAAACGTTGGGGTGGACGCTGCTGCAGGTGGGCGGGTTTGTGGCGCTGATGCTGGTGGTGGGGCGGCGGGTGTTTCCTTGGGTGTTGTGGCAGGTGGCGCGCACGGGTTCGCGCGAGCTGTTTACGTTGTGCGTGGTGGCGGCGGCCGTGGGCATTGCGTTTGGATCGGCTGTGCTGTTTGGGGTGTCGTTTGCGCTGGGTGCCTTTTTTGCCGGCATGGTGATGCGCGAATCCGAATTCAGCCACCGGGCAGCGCAGGAGTCTTTGCCGCTGCGCGATGCGTTTGCCGTGCTGTTTTTTGTCTCGGTGGGGATGTTGTTCAACCCCTCTGTCATGTGGGAGCGGCCATTGCAGGTGCTGGCCGTGGTGGCGATCATCATTGTGGGCAAATCGCTGGCGGCGGCCGCTTTGGTGTTGGCGTTTCGGTATCCGCTGCACACGGCGCTGACGGTGTCGGCCAGCCTGGCGCAGATTGGCGAGTTTTCGTTCATTCTGGTGGGGCTGGGTGCATCGCTGGGCTTGCTGCCGCCCGAGGGCGCCAGCCTGGTGCTGGCTGGAGCGCTGATTTCGATTGCGCTCAATCCGCTGGTTTTTCGTGCCATAGCGCCGCTGCAAAAGTGGCTGCTGGCGCGCTCGGCCCTTGCGCGGCGGCTGGAGCAGCGCGACGACCCGCTGGCCGAGTTGCCCACCAGCACGGACGAGCGTTATCTGGCGCGTCAGGTGGTGCTGGTGGGCTATGGCCGCGTGGGGCGGCGTGTGGCCAGTGTGCTGGCTGCGCACAACATCCCGCTGGTGGTGGCCGAGCAGAACCGTGAACTGGTCGAAAAGCTGCGGGCTCAGGGCATGGCGGCCGTGTTTGGCGACGCGGTGGAGCCGGCGGTGTTGATCCAGGCCCACATCGCGCGCGCTCACATGCTGGTCATTGCCACGCCCGATACGCTGAATGTGCAGCAGATCATTGCCACTGCACGCCTGCTCAATCCCGGCATTGAAACCGTGGTGCGCAGCCACGGCGAAGAGGAGGCGGTGCGCCTGGAGAAAGAGTGTGGCAGCACGGTTTTTATGGGCGAAGAAGCTTTGGCCCAGGCCATGGCGGGCCATGTGCTGGCCCGCGCGGCCGCGCGGGGCGGCAACGCCACACCTCCCGGCGTGCTGCATGAATCGGCTTGAATTGTAGCCAAATTGGCCTGTAGCCCTTATGTATCAAGCGCTACATGCTATTGTTTTTGATTGTTCGATGCACTTGTGTGCAGCGCGCAGCGAATGCCCTGTTCGCCCTGATCGGCTTATTCGTCCGATTCTTCAAACACCAGCGAGGGCACAGTCATGACGCGTGCCGTGCTGCCCAGCTCGTCAATCAGGCGGTTGGCGAAATAGCTGCTTTGGGTGTCAGGCTCCAGGGCCGCAACGGCCAGATGGGCCAGACCCTGGTTGAGCGGCACATAGAAACTGCCGGCTGGCACATCAATGGCGCTGCGCACCGGCGTCACCTGGGTGCGGATGATGCTGGAGCCACCTGCGATGGTGCCGCGCACATCCGTGCGTTCGGTGGTTTCGCGCGCGGTTTCATGGTAAGTGTCGGCCAGCAACGCGCCGGGTTCCGCGATACGCAACACCTGCACGCCCAGCATTTGCAATCGCTCAACCGCTGCGGTGGCATGGGCTGCCAGCCAGTAGCCGCAAGGCCGGGGGCGCGATTTGACGGGCCGCAGGGCGAGCGATGAATTCCAGTCCACTTTCAGGGTGCGGTCTGCGCCGGTGTCGGGGTCGAGCATGGTCAGCTCCCGCTGCATGGGTGTGGCCTGGGCCTCTATCACCACCTGGCCCTTGCAGGCCTTGGAGGCTGTGTCCCGCGCGACATAAGAGCGCACTTGTTCCAGATCGGCTGCGCGCTCTGCGGTGCTGCGCAGGGCGCTGGTGATGGTCGTGACCTGGGTGTGAACCCGGCGCTGGATGTGCAGGCGCCCCAGGCCCACGCCACGGGTTTCGACCAGCAGGCTGACGGCGTTTTTCAGGCCGTTCACGTTGCGGCCGGTGTCGGGTTGCACGCCGCCCATGGAGATGCGCTTGTCGTCAGGCTGGGTCGAGGTGGTGTAGTACCACTCGCTCGACATGCCCTGGGACTGCAGTGCGCCGAGCATGGGCTGGTGGTACCACTCCTGCGATGCCTTGGTCAGAAACTCGTGGTAGTTGGCCGTGGTGGTGTATTGCAGCAGGGCGTCGTAGCGCTGAATGGCGTTGAACTTTTGCAGATAGCGCCCTGCCACCGTGAATTCGTGCGCATCCAGAACCAGAATGGGGCGGTAATCTCGCACCACGCGTGCCAAGGCCCGGGCTTCGGGGGTGTTCAGCAACAGGTGATCGCGGTTCATGTCCACGCCATTGGCGGTGGTGCGATTGCCGTTGGTGGCGCCATCGGGGTTGGCACGGGGAATCACCACCACGTTGATGCGATCGAGCAAGGGTTCAAGCAGGCCCTGTGCGAGTTCTCGGGCAACCACCAGCAGCGCTTCGCTGCCCGCGGGTTCGTCCCCGTGCTGCTGGCCGATGAGCACCACCGTGGAACGGCCATTGGCCTCCAGGCTGGCCATGTCCATGCCTTTGGCGCGCGTCAGGAGCAGGCCCAGAATCGGTTCGCCTTGCTGCGAGGCACCCAGTTGCAGAACACTGGCCTGCGTGGGGCCCCTTGGCGCAGCAGTAGCGATGTTGTGCAGCCATTGCCCCAGTTCGGAGTTGGTGGTGAAACCGCGCCGTTCGGGGGCGAGCCCAGGTGTGCTGTATTGGGTGGACGGTTCGGCAAACCGAGCGGCCACGGCCGGGCCATAGGGGGCAGCCGCAGCGCTTGCGGGGGCGGCTGGCGTGGGCGCGCCGACCTGCAGTGGCGTGACCACCACGTTGTCGCGCACCTGCCCCAGAGGCGCCGGCACCACGACGCCACGTTGCACGCGTGGCATGGAATCGGCTGTTGTGGAGCGCGCCGCAGTAGGCGTGCCGGGCCACGGGGGAAGCGGGGTGCTGGCGCATGCGGACAGCAGCAAGGCCACCAGGGCCAGCGAACCGCGCCACGGCAGAGGGTGCCCAATCCGTGGTGCTGGCTGTGCGGCCTTAGCGGGGGTTGAAACAGACAGGGTGTGGCGCTGGGTCATGGTGTGCTTTGCTTGGGATACTGTCGGGCTTGGCGCGATGTTAACTGCGCCTGCTGCCAGCGGCGTGTCGGCGGACACCGCGCGGTCCCTGCCAAGGCCCGATTAGCCGGATTGCAACGCACGACCTGACAGCACCTGCACACCCGAGGGGCCATGCCGCACAGCGTGCACCAGTGCATGTGCCGCATCGCGCGCAGCCACGGCACGGTAATTGGCGGGGATGAGCGGGCGCAGCCACTGCAGGAGCGCCAGCGAAAGGGACTCGCCCCGGCGCGGGGTCTGGTGGAGCGGTTGTCTGTTGCCTGCCAGCACCGAAGGTCGTGCGATGACCAGGGTGGAGAAACCCAGGGCCTGCAGGTCCCGTTCCATTTCACCTTTGATGCGGCTGTAGAAAATGCGCGACTGCGGGTCGGCGCCCATCGCGCTCACCACACCGCAGCGCGTGGCGCCCGCCCGTCGAGCGGCCTGCGCGGTGGCCAGCACGGCGCTGTAGTCGATTGCACGGAAGGCGTTCTGGCCGCCCGCCGCTGCCATGGTGGTGCCCAGCGCGATGTAGACATCGTCCACAGGCGGCAAAGAAGGCAGCGCCGAAAAATCAACGGCATGCACCACCACATTCCTTGCGAGGGCAGCAGGCGCCCGGCGCCCCGCTGCATGCAGGATGTGGATGGGTGGGCCGTCAAGGCTGGCTGTGCCTGGGGCGTTTTCAGCGGCTAAAAGAGCCGCGATTACCTCCCGGCCCACGAGACCCGTTGCCCCGGCCACCAGAGCCACCCGTGCCACCGCCATAGCCACCACCTCCCGAATTGCCACGATATCCACCACCGCCACGGCGGCCGCTGCCAGCCATGCTGTCCACACTGGTGCGCATGGGGTCGGGTTGGCCGCCTGCCGCGTGGCCTGCGTTGCGCTGACCCGGGTTGCTGTGGCCCGAATGCGTGCCCAGGTGGGCATTGGGACGAGGAGGTTGTGCGTCGTCGTAGCGGTTGCCACCACCGCCTTCGTAGCCGCCGCCACCGGCTGGTGGGCGTGCACGACCGCGTGCCGGTGCCTGGGCACCCCCACGCGCGCCGCCGCCCTGGCCGCCACCGCCGCCGCCACGGCCGGAGCGGGGTGCATTGCCGCCGCCACCGCCGCCAGCAGCCTGGCGCGGGCCGCGTTCACCACCGCCGCCACCCTGGCCAGCCTTGTTGGTGCGGATGCGATCCATCATTTCGCTGCGAGCTGCCTTGGCTGCCGCTTGCATGACATCGCGGCTCGGGGGCTTGCCTGCGCCGCCCCAGATGGTCTGGCGCCCCATGGCGATGGGCTCGGCCTTCTCGCCTGCGTCGGGGCCGAAGCCTTCGATGACCTGTACGGGAATCTGCTGCTTGGTGAAGCGCTCGATGTCCATCATGAAGCCTTCCTCGTCCATGCAGACCAGGCTCACGGCTTCACCACTGTTGCCTGCGCGGCCGGTACGGCCGATGCGGTGCACGTAGTCTTCCGACACGTTGGGGATTTCGTAGTTGACGACGTGTGGCAACTCGTCGATGTCGATGCCGCGTGCTGCAATGTCGGTGGCGACCAGGGCGCGGATGTCGCCGCTCTTGAAGCCGGCCAGGGCCTGCGTGCGGGCGCTCTGGCTCTTGTTGCCATGCAGGGCCATGGCGTTGACGCCGTTCTTGGTCAGAAATTCGGCCACATTGTTGGCGCCGAACTTGGTGCGCGTGAACACCAGCACCTGGCTCCAGTTGTGCTGCTGGATGATGTGCAGCAGCACCTGCTTTTTCTTGCCGCGACCGACGGGGTGGATCACCTGCGTGATGCGCTGCACCGTGGTGTTGCTGGGAGTGACCTGGATGCTTTGCGGGCTCTTGAGCAGGGTGTTGGCCAGCTCGCGGATCTCGTCGCTGAAGGTGGCCGAGAACAGCAGGCTTTGCTTGTCCTTGGGCACCAGGGCCAGCACCTTCTTTACGTCGTGGATGAAGCCCATGTCCAGCATGCGGTCGGCTTCGTCGAGCACCAGCACCTGCACGGTCGACAGGTCCAGGAAACCTTGCTGCTGCAGGTCGAGCAGGCGGCCGGGGGTGGCCACCAGGATGTTCACGCCGCGCTTGATGCGGTCGATCTGGGGGTTCATGCCCACACCGCCGAAGACGACGGTGGAGTTGATATCGAGGTATTTGCCGTATTTGCGCACCGACTCTTCCACCTGGGCCGCGAGTTCGCGGGTGGGTGTAAGAACCAGGGCACGAATGCCCTTGCCGCCAAACTTGTTCTTGGGCGCAGCGCTTTGCGACAGGCGATGCAGCATGGGCAAGGTAAACGCGGCGGTCTTGCCGGTCCCGGTCTGTGCGCCGGCCAGAAGGTCATGGCCCGCCAGCACGGCAGGAATGGCCTGCGCCTGGATGGGCGTGGGGGTCTCGTAGCCTTGTTCGAGCACAGCCTTCAAAAGGGCAGGAGCCAGATTCAGTTCTTCAAATTTCATGTCGGTGAATGCACCCGTCCGGGGCGCTGGGTATCGGCCTGTCGTGGCAACCGGTGGGTTGCCGAGCCAGTCTTAGGCAGATGAGGTTCAAGAGTGGGAGCCCGGAAGATGCCCTTCCTTTGTCCCCAGCAGATTGCTGATGTGGCGGGCAACTGGAGCCCACAACGGCGTGTATTGTCGCATGGGCCGATAATCGCGGTTTGAACGCAGAATTTCTGCCCACTTTTGCAGGTTAGAGAACGAATGGCCCAATACGTATTTTCCATGAACCGTGTCAGCAAGACCGTGCCGCCCAAACGGCAGATCTTGAAAGACATCTCCCTGAGCTTCTTCCCGGGCGCCAAGATCGGTGTGCTGGGGGTCAATGGCTCTGGCAAGTCCACTTTGCTCAAGATCATGGCGGGCGTGGACAAGGAGATCGAAGGCGAGGCCATTGCCATGCCGGGCATCAAGATCGGCTATCTGCCCCAAGAGCCGCAGCTCAACCCCGACCACACGGTGCGTGAAAGCGTCGAGGAAGCCATGGGCGAGGTGTTCGCTGCCAAGGCCAAGCTCGAAGAGGTGTATGCCGCTTATGCCGACCCGGACGCCGATTTCGACGCGCTGGCCGCCGAGCAGGCCCGTCTGGAAGCCATCATTGCCACCGCTGGCACCGATTCCGAGCACCAGCTGGAAATCGCCGCCGACGCGCTGCGCCTGCCCGCGTGGGACGCCAAGGTAGGTGTGCTGTCGGGGGGCGAAAAGCGCCGCGTGGCGCTGTGCCGCCTGCTGCTGTCCAAGCCCGATATGCTGCTGCTCGACGAGCCTACCAACCACCTGGACGCAGAATCGGTGGACTGGCTGGAGCAGTTCCTGCAGCGCTATCCCGGCACGGTGGTCGCCATCACCCACGACCGCTACTTCCTGGACAACGCCGCCGAGTGGATTCTCGAACTCGACCGGGGCCATGGCATTCCGTACAAGGGTAACTACAGCGACTGGCTCACCCAGAAGCAGGCGCGCCTGGAATCCGAGCAAAAGGGCGAAGAATCGCGCGCCAAGGCCCTGAAGAAGGAGCTGGAATGGTCGCGCCAGAACCCCAAGGCCCGCCAGGCCAAGAGCAAGGCCCGCCTGGCACGGTTCGAGGAACTGTCCGACTTCGAATACCAGCGGCGCAACGAAACGAATGAAATCTTCATTCCTGTGGCCGACCGTCTGGGTACCCAGGTGATCGAGTTCAAGAACGTCACCAAATCGTTCGGCGACCGTGTGCTGATCGACAACCTGACCATGAACGTTCCTGCTGGCGCCATCGTCGGCATCATCGGCCCAAACGGGGCCGGTAAATCCACGCTGTTCAAGCTGATTGCCGGCAAGGAAAAGCCCGACAGCGGTGAAGTCGTCATTGGCTCGACCGTGAAGATGGCCTTTGTGGACCAGCACCGCGATGCACTGGCCAATGACAAGACGGTCTGGGAAGACATCTCCGGCGGCCTGGACATGATCAACATCGGCAAGTTCACGATGGCCAGCCGCGCCTATGCGGGGCGCTTCAACTTCAACGGCGGCGACCAGCAAAAGAAGGTGGGCATGCTTTCGGGTGGTGAACGCGGTCGCCTGCACCTTGCCAAGACGTTGATCTCGGGCGGCAACGTGCTGCTGCTCGACGAGCCCTCCAACGACCTGGATGTGGAAACCCTGCGCGCCCTGGAAGACGCTCTGCTGGAGTACGCCGGCACGGTGCTGGTCATCAGCCACGATCGCTGGTTCCTCGACCGCATTGCCACCCACATTCTTGCTGCCGAAGGTGACAGCCAGTGGACCTTCTTTGATGGCAACTACCAGGAGTACGAAGCCGACAAGAAGCGACGCCTGGGTGAAGAGGGCGCCAAACCCAAGCGCATGCGCTTCAAGGCACTGAAGTAAGCAAAGAGGGCTTGCAGTCAAGTAGCATTGCAACTGGAAGCTTTTCTTTCCTCCTCCCAACATGTCTTCAACTGCGCCCCGATCGAGAACGGTGTTCCGTGCCTGTGTCGTCAACGCCGTGCGCGCGGGCGAAGCACTCATGGTGCAACTGGTCAAAGTCACCAAGGGCGCTTTGTCGGGGGAGGAGTCGACTACCCGCGATATTCAGCGGCGTTCTCTGGTGGGTGATGCGCTGCGGCTGCTGACCCAACACGAGGCCGCCCTGGCCAAGGCCTATCCGATGGCCTTGCTCGAAATTTTTGCCGAAGGGCCCTCCAAGGCAGGCGCACGCACGGTGGACGACACCGGCATGGATTTCGGTGAGCTTTCGCTCATGGACGAAACCGAGATGCAGGATCAGGTGGAGCTGTCCCGGGCACAGCAACTGGCCGCGCATGCCACCGACGCTGTGCTGACGGAACTCAACACCCTGGTCAGCTCGGCACAGGGCTTGCGCAGTGTGCAGCCCGAACGCAATCCGCTGCGCCCGGAAAACTACATTCGCGCATTGCAGAGGGTGGTGGCCGAAACCGGGGTGGAGCCGCCAGTGCGGCAACTGTGGATGCAGCACATGCGCGAAGTGCTGGGCCAGTTGCTGGTGGCGGAATACAAGAGCGCCTCTGCCAGCCTGCGGGAGCATGGAGTCGAGCCTGTGGGATATGCGGTGCTGGGCATGCCCTCAGGGTGGGCTGGACGCAGCGGCTACGGTGCTCCCAACCAGAACACCGGCTATGGCGGGGGCTCTTCGACCGGCTACGGTGGGCATTCCATGGCTGCCCCCGTGAGTGAGTACGGCATGCCTGGATCGTACGGGCGGGGCATGGGCGGATTGACCGGCTGGCAAGGTGAATCGCAGCAGGCACCCATTTCCTCGGCAGCCGAGGAGGCCTTGTTGACCGTGGGCATCCTGCGCCAGATGCTGGCAGGCGGTGGTGACCCCTATGCCTTCGATGCGCGCGCCTATGCTGGAGGGGTATCGCAACCCGTCAGCTTGCACTCCGCATGGTCCGACCCGCGCGGCGGTGGTGCCAGTGCGCAGGCGGGACTGACGGGCCAACCCAGTGGGTATTTCCCCTCCGGTGCCGTCGCCGAGGCGATGCAGGACATGGCCCAGCTCGAACGCCTGGTGGGACGCCTGTCCGGCAGTCCTGCGGCAACTGGCACAAACTGGCGCGGACCGGGCGCTGCCCCGGTAGCGTATGTGGTTCCCTACGCGCCCCCGGTGGATGGCCAGGCCTATTCGCCGGCTGTTGCCGTCGAAGTGGTGGGCCGCATGATGGACAACATTGCGCAGGATGGGCGCTTGCTTGCCCCGGTTCAACGCGCGGTGCAAAACCTCGAACCGGCGATCAAGCAGCTGGTGCAGCATGACGGGCGCTTCTTCACCGACGAGACGCATCCGGCGCGGCGGTTGCTGGATGAGTTGACCCAGCGCAGTCTTGCTTTCAACACCGAGAGCGCGCAGGGGTTCAGCCAGTTCATGCGCTTGCTGAACCAGGCGGTCGAGCATCTGGCTGCCACGGATATTCAGGATGCGGGGCCTTTTGACACGGTGCTCAAGGCGCTGCATGCGGCCTGGGACACCCAGGCGCAAAAGATCAAGTCCCAGCAAGAGGCCAAAGAAAAAATGCTGCTGCAGGCCGAACAGCGTGAAATGCTGGCCGAAAAGATTGCGGCCGATATCCGCAAGTTGCCGGATCTGGAGCAGGTGCCCCAAGACATTCTGGACTTCGTCACCGGCCCGTGGGCCGATGTGGTGGCGCTGGCCCAGGTGATGCAGCCCGAAGGCCTGAACGGTACGGAGGGCGACCCCGGGGGGTATCTGGCACTTGTGCCCCTGCTGCTGTGGAGTGCGCAGCCCGCACTGACGCGCGCCGAACCTGACCGCCTCACCAAAGCCATCCCTGGCATTCTGACCACGGTGCGCACGGGGCTCAAGACGATCCAATACCCTCCCACCCGGACGAGCAGTTTCATGCAGCGGCTGGTGGGCCTGCACCAGGAGGCTTTTGATAAGCCAGCCCCTGTGGCAGACGCTCCCGAGCCCGAGCCCGAACCACCCGTTGTCGAACCGGGGAGTGAGGTGCCGGCGGTGGAGGTTTCGGAAAGCGCGCCACCAGACAGCGCGCCTGCCGAACCTGTGGAAGAAAACCTCTACGCCGATTTTGTTGTCGGTGTCTGGGTGGAGCTGATCACCAACCGCCGTGCGGTGCGCACTCAGCTCACCTGGGCCAGTCCCCACGGAACCTTGTTTCTGTTTACGGCGGCCGACGGCAGCACCCAGTCCATGACGCGGCGCATGCGCAACAAGCTGGCATCCGACGGGGCCCTGCGCGTGGTAGCCGATGCGCCGACGCCCATTGCCCGCCCCGCCGAGGCGAAGGTAAACGCGCCCTGGCCACCTGCCAAGCCCGGCAAAGCCCGCTGACCACGCCTGCAAAGGCAAGCACGGACAAGCACACAGGGCGGGATGTCCGCCAGCCTTGCGGTGCAAGCACCTTCAGGTGCGCATAAGCTTTTTGCGGACCAGGTGAATGTGGTTGCGCAGGGCATACAGCTCGTCGGCATACGACAGCGGCACGCTCACTTTTTCGGCCTGGGCCTCCAGCGTGTCGAGCGCCACCAGCAGGTCTTGTGGCGAGGCTTTGCCCGATTCAAAGTCGTTTTCGATCTCGCGCAGCCGTCCATACCAGCGGAACACCCGCGAACGCACCCGGAACTGGTAGATCGGTGGCACCACCCGTGACAACGGCAGCATCACCGCCAGCAAGATGCCCAGCACCAGCCACATGCGCTCGATCAGGTTGGCAATCCAGAAGGGCAGATAGCGCTGTAGCAGGGGCACTGGTTCGTTGATGGCGCGCTCACCTTCCTTGGCAATGGGCAACTCACCGTGCCGGGTGCTCGGAAACTCGCGCGCACGGTTGAACCAGCCCGCGCCGCCGTGCAGTGCCTGCGCGTTCTGGGCAAAGAGCGTCAGAAGCGCCGGGTGGGTGCCCTCCCGGGCCAACAGTGATGTGGTCGATGCCACCAGCCGCACATTCTGCGCGGGCACATTGCCCGCCAGATCCACCACGCCACGGGGCAGGGTCACGGGGGTGAGAAACGGAAATTTGCGGCCATAGGCCTCGTGCTGGGCAAAATCCATGAGCCGCACACCAGGGGTCTGCAGAAGCATCTGCACCATGAGGGATTCCGGCGCCGATGCAAATACCAGTGCATCCAGCTTGCCCGCCAGAAAGGCCATCGTGGCGGGTGTCTGCTCCAGCCGGGACAGTTTCACCTGCCCTTTCTCCACGCGGTTCGCATCGAGCAATCGGTCTATCAGGGTGGGCACGCCGCTGCCTTCCGAGCCCACGTTCACGCGCAGGCCCCGCAGTTGGCGCAGACTGTCGAGCCGTCCGCTGTCAGTCACTTTCAGGCCGGCATCCGTACGATAGAACAGCCAGACCGGCTCGACAAAAAGGCTGCCCAGCGACACCAGGAGATCAGGGTCGTCCGGCTGCAGCTCTGCGGTGCCGCCCTGCACAAAGGCCAGATCGGCCTTGCCCTCGCGCAACAACTGCAGGTTGGCCGATGAGCCCTCGCTGGGCAGCAGCACCACCTCGATGCCGTCGGCGGCCAGGGCTTTCTGGTAGCGCTTACCAAATTCTTCGTAGGCGCTTTGCGCGGGGCCGGTGGCCAGCGTGACCTGGTTGGGTGGATTGGGGTTGAGCCACCAGTAGGCGGCCACCAGCAGCCCCAGGGCCAGGAAAGCCAGCGGGCCGGCAGAGACGATGAGGTCGCGCAGGGTGAGCAGGGTGTTGCGAAAAGCCTGGGGCATGGGTCTTATGGTGAATGGCGCCGACGGCGCGGGTCAGGCCAGATCGGCCGCGCAAGGCAGTTGCAGGCCATCGGCGGTGGTCAGGGCCTGTGCGGCCCGCACCGCGCGGGCCGTGGCAATGGCCGTGGCTTCGGCCGCCATGGTGGTCAGCACCAGCATGCCGGGGTGTTTGCCCGAAACGCCGGTGCCCAGGGTGAACAGCGTGTCGCCATCGGACATGGTGTGCACCGGGTTGATGCTGCGCGCCAACCCGTCATGGGCGGCCACCGCCAGGCGGTGGGCCTGCACCTTGGTGATGGCGGCATCGGTGGCCACCACGCCGATAGTGGTGTTGGTGCCGGCCAGCAAGGGTTGTGGAGGCTCGCCGCGCAGCAGGGCACGGCGGGTGTCGAGCAATCGCAGGCCGTCTTCGGTGCGGGCGCCGGCAATCACCTGGGCAGTGTCGGGGTCGAGCACGTCACCCAGGGCATTGCAGGCAATCAATGCGCCCACGGTGACGCCACCCACGGTAATGGACGCGGTGCCCACGCCGCCCTTCATGGCCCGCTGCATGCCAAAAATCTTGCCGACCACGGCGCCGGTGCCAGCGCCTACATTGCCCTCGGCAGGATCATTGCGCGATGCGGCGGCACAGGCGGCATAGCCGGCGGCGGCGTCGGGGCGGATGCGCATGTCGCCCACCAGCAGGTCAAACAGCACGGCGGCGGGCACGATGGGCAGGCGGCCTACCGCCACGTCAAAGCCCACGCCGCGTTCCTCCAGCCAGCGCACGGCGCCGGTGGCGGCCTCCAGCCCCCAGGCGCTGCCGCCAGCCAGCACGATGGCGTGCACCTTTTCAACCAGATTGCACGGGTCGAGCAGGTCGGTCTCGCGCGTGCCCGGTGCTGCGCCGCGCACATCGACACCGCCCACGGCGCCTTCGCGCGCCATGACCACGGTGCAACCGGTGGGGCGGCGCGCGTCGGTGAAGTGGCCCACCTCGATGCCGGCCACGCGGGTGATGCTGCCAGCGTCGCTGGGGGGAAGGCTTGCGTTCATGGGCGGTGATTATGGTGCCCGCCCAGGTCCGAGGGTGTCTGCCTCAGGTCTTGTGCCAACACCGTCGCGCCGTTTGCACAAGGGTGCAGCGGCTTGCGCTGTGGACGCTCAGAGAGCGCCCTCGCCGGGTGCCTTCAGCGTGCGGCTTCCATGCGTGTGACGATGTAGGCCCCGGTGCGCTGTTCCACCCGGAACCGCACCTTATCGCCGGGTTTGAAGGGGGCGAGCATGCTGGCGTCGGTCACGCGGAACACCATGGTCATGGGCGGCATGCCCAGGTTTTTGATTTCGCCATGGCGCAGGGTGACCTTGCCGGTGCGCGGGTCCCAGCGGGTGATTTCGCCATCGCTCAGATCATCCTGGTCTGCCGACGACCTGCCTGAATTGTCCTGTGCCGCCGGTGCGGTGACGGGGTGGTGGCTGTCATGGTCGTTCGTCGAGGCAGGGGCTTGGGCCAGAGCAGGGCCCAGCACGCTGGCCAGCAACAGCGCGACAACGGAGTGGGCAAGGGGTTTCACGACGAGGCCTTCTGGTTGTAGCTCTTGAAGATGCGGGTGGTGCCATCACGCCCGACCAGCAGCACGTCGTAGGGATCGCGGCGGTTGCCGTACACCGCGCCGTCCATGCCGGGCGATCCCACGGGCATGCCAGGCACCGTGAGGCCCAGCGCCTTGGGCTTTTGCTGCAGCAATGCGCGCACGTCGCTGGCGGGCACATGGCCCTCGATGAGGTAGCCGCCCACCAGCGCGGTGTGGCACGAGCCCAGTTTTTGCGGCAGACCCAGGCGTGCACGCACCGCGTTGTTGCCGGTGTCGTGGATGGTGAAGGTGAAGCCGTTGGCCTGCATGTGCTCTATCCAGTCGTGGCAGCAGCCGCAGTTGGGGTCTTTCCATACCTCCACCGGGGTGCCTGTGGCGGCGCGCACCAGGCGCGGTGCAACCAACACTGCGCCTGCCAAGGGCAGTGCGGTCAGCAGGAGATGGCGTCGGCTCAGGCCGCGGTGGAGTGCGGCGGGGGCTGCAGAAGTTGCGGTTTTGAACATGGTGAAGTCCTTCGATGTAAATAGTGGGATGAACAGAGGGGCAAGTCAGCGGCTGCGCGGCCGCACCGTGATGGTTCCTGTCATGCCGGCCTCGTAGTGGCCGGGGATCAGGCAGGCAAAGTCAAAGGTGCCAGGCCGGTTGAAGTGCCACACGATGTCGCCGCGCTGGCCTGCGCGCACATGGGCCATGTAGGGCGCGTCGTGTTCCATACCCGGAAACTTTTGCATCATCTGCGCATGCTGGTCAAGTTCGGCCTTGGTGCCCAGCACGATCTCGTGCAGCACCTTGCCCTTGTTCTCGGCGCGCAGGCGCACGGTGTCGCCTTCCTGCAGCTCGATGTGGGCCGGGGTAAAGCGCATGTCGTCGCTCATGCGCAGGGTGATGGTGCGGCCAACGGCCTTGGCATCGCCCGCAATGCCCCAGTCTTTTTGTTCCTTGGCCGCGGGGGCGTCAGAGGCATGGTGGGGCATATTTTCATGGCCAAAAGAGGCGCCAGCGCTTATGTATAAAGCGCAAGCAGCTATAAATTTGATAGTATTCATGGAGATCCTTGTTCAGTGCTGGTGGCCGCTGGCTGCGGGTTTGCGTGCGTTGGCAGCGCCCGGTGCGGCGCCGGGGGTGTCGGTGCGCGCGGGGCGTGGGGTGCTGGCGGGGGCGCCCGTCCACTCATGGGCCTGTGTGCCCGGCGGTTGCGGGAAGTCGCCCGGGTCGCGGTAGTCGCCCGCGCTCTGGTTGGCGCGCACCTTGAAGGTGGTGAACATGCCGCCCATCTCCAGCGGGCCAAAGGGGCCAGTGCCGGTCATCATGGGGAAGGTGTTGTCGGGCAGGGGCATCTCCATCGCGCCCATGTCGGCCATGCCGCGCTCGCCCATCACCATGTAGTCGGGCACGATCTTCTGGATTTTTCCGACCAGGCCGCGGTGGTCCACCCCGATCATGGTGGGCACGCTGTGCCCCATGGCGCCCATGGTGTGGTGGCTCTTGTGGCAGTGCAGGGCCCAGTCGCCGGGCTCGTCGGCCATCAGCTCAATCTGGCGCATCTGGCCCACGGCCACGTCGGTGGTCACTTCGGGCCAGCGCGCGCTTTTGGGCACGGGGCCGCCGTCGGTGCCGGTCACTTCAAACTCGTGCCCGTGGATATGAATGGGATGGTTGGTCATGGTGAGGTTGCCCACGCGGATGCGCACGCGCTCGCCCAGGCGCGCCACCAGCGGGCTGATGGCGGGGAAGACGCGGCTGTTCCAGCACCAGATGTTGTGGTCCAGCATGGTGTTGACCTTGGGCGTCATGCTGCCGGGCTCCACGTCAAAGGCGTTGAGCAAAAACGCGTAGTCGCGCTGCACCTTGGCAATCTGCGGGTGCGCGGCCCCCTTGCCCACGTTCGGGTGCGTGATCCACAGGCCCATCATGCCCATGGCCATCTGCACCATCTCATCGGCATGGGGGTGGTACATGAAGGTGCCGGGGCGGCGTGCCACAAATTCATAGACAAAGGTTTTGCCAGCCGGAATCGCCGGCTGGTTGAGCCCGCCCACGCCGTCCATGCCGTTGGGCAGGCGCTGGCCGTGCCAGTGGATGGTGGTGTGCTCGGGCAGGCGGTTGGTGACGAAGATGCGCACGCGGTCGCCCTCGACCACTTCGATGGTGGGCCCGGGGCTTTGGCCGTTGTAGCCCCACATGTTCACCATGAAGCCGGGCGCCACCTCACGCACTACGGGCTCGGCCACCAGGTGGAACTCTTTCACGCCCGCGTTCATGCGCCAGGGGGCGGTCCAGCCGTTGAGTGTGACCACGGGGTGGTAGGGGCGGCCCGTGGGTGGGTGCAGTGGCGCTGCGGTGTCGGCGCTGGTCTGCATGGCGGGCTCGGGCAGCGCAGCCATGGCCACGCGGCTGACGGAAGCTGCGGCCACAGCCGTGGCCGCGCCGGAGAAGAAATTGCGGCGGTTCATGTCAGTGGCCTTGAGGGGTTGCTGTGGCTGCGGTACCAGATGCCAAGCCTTGCAAGGCGCCCGGTGAGGTGCCTGTGAGGGCAAGCTGCAGGTCGGTCTCGGCCAGCCAGAAGTCGCGCTGCGCTTCGATGGCGTGGGCCACGGCCTGGGTGCTGTTGCGCGCTTCGGCCAGCATGTCCCACACGCTGGCCAGCATGCCGTTGTAGCGCAAGGTGGTCTCGTCGCTGATGAACTGGCGCAGCGGCACCACCTCGCCCTGCTGCTGGCGCGCCAGGTCGAGCGCGGTGCGGTAGGTCAGCCAGGCGGCACGCACTTCGCCGCGGGCGCGCACGGCGGTGTCTTGCAACTGGGCGGCGCTTTGCTCTACCTCGGCCTGCGCACGGGTGCGGGCTGCGCCGCCCCAGTCGAACAACGGCAGGGGCAGCTCCAGCTCCCAACCGCGCGTGGTATCACGGTGGCCGCCATCGCGGTCGGTGGTGGTGTTGCGGCTGTAGGCCACGCCGATATCGCCAAACACGGCACCCGCACGGCTCCAGCCCTGGCGGGTGGCCTGGGTGTCGAGCTGGCGGCGGGCGGCTTGCACATCAAGGCGCTCGCGCAGCGCGGTGGCTTCGATGCCGTCTGCAGGCAAGGCGTTGGCGGGCAGTGGGGGCAGTGGTGCTGCCAAGCGGTATTGCGCTTGCAGCCCCCACACGCCCATGCGGCGGTTGAGCTGCTCGCGTTCGGTGGCGGCGGCCAAGCGGGCGCGGGCCAACTGGGCGCGGGCGTCGTGCAGCACGGCCTGTTCGCGCGCTTGCTGCAAGCGACTCCAGTTGCCCACGCGCACCATGCGGCGGGCCAGCTCGGCCCCGGCCTCGGCGGCTTCGACCATGCGCTCGTGTGCTGCAGCCACCTGCTCGGCGGCCACGGCGCGCAGCCAGGCGCGGCGGGTATCAAAGGCCAGCGTGACCACGTCTTGCGCCGTTTGCAGCGTGGCGATCTGCAGGCGCTCGGCCTGCCGCGCCGTGCGCCAGGGCAGGGTGACGAGGTCGAGCACGCTGAAAGCCAGCGTGCGCTCAATCTCGCGCTCATGGCTGTTGGTAAAGCGCCCCAGAGCCAGGTGCGGATTGGGCAGCGTGATGGCTTGCACCCGTTCGGCATCGGCTACGCCCAGCGCGGCCAGCCGGGCGTGCAGCCCGGGGTTGTTGAGCAGTGCAATGCGCACGGCGGTATCCTGCGTGATGGGCTGGGCCAGCCAGTCGTTGATGGACTGCTGCGCCTGGGTGCGGGCGGTCGGGTCGGTGGCGGGCAGGGCGGCTTCTGTGCCCCCGGTGCGGCCTGCCGTGAGCGCGGCCACGTCGCCGCGCAAGCCGTCGGGTGCGACGCTGGCGCAGCCCGCCAGCACGGCCGCAGCGCCCAGCAGGGACGCGCGATGGAAGGCATTCATGGTTTGCCCCCGTGCATTGGCATGTGGTGGCGCATGGGCTGGGTGCCGGGGCCTGAATGCGGCTGACCGCCCGGTGTCGCTGGCGGTGTGTGCGTCGGGCTGAGGGCGGGGCTTGCGGCAGACTGCTGCTCCCACGCCAGGATGTCGGCGTGGCCGCGCGGAAATGCGGCTACTGCTTGATGGGCCTCACGCCAGGCGTTGGGGGCGGGCGTGCTGTTCCCCAGCGGCAAGGGCGCCATGCCAGGGTGAACGAGCGGGGCCCCCGGCGCTTCGGGGTTGGCCGCATCCTGCAGGAAGGCCGGGCTTTGGGCCAGCGCAATCAAAGGCGTCAGCAGCCCAAGGCGTGCAGTCTGCCGGAGCAAAAAAAACAGTGAATCGGGGGCGCGCATGGCGATCTCCAGACAACGAACAGAACATTGCGCTGCCGCCTGATGCGCCCCGGGGGTGCGGGTTCAGGCCGTGGCAGACGCACTTCGGGCGTCGGAGATCAGGCGATGGGTGGTTTGATGGTGCGTGCGGCCTGCACGCTGGCGAACGGAACGCTGTCCGCAGACCGCACTGCGCCACGCAGGTGCAGGGGCGGCGCTGGCAGCGCGGGCGGCGCCAGCATGGCCGAGTGGCAGATATCGCAGTCCGCGCAACTGGGACTGTGTTCGTGCGGGCCGCATTCGCTGGTGGGGGTGTCGTGGCAGTTGACCGGCGCCGCGGCATGGTGGTCATCGCCCGGGGTTGCGTGCAGTGCGTGCCCTGAGTGCCCTGAGTGCCCTGCAATGGCGCTGGCATGCGCAGTGGGGGTTGCTGGGGCTGCTTTTTGAACGGTCTGCACGAACTGAATCGGCAGCGGTGGCACCACCCCGGCGGCCATGGCGGTACCCATGAGGCCCCTCAGGACCAGCATGACGACCAAAGCCAACGACAGAATGCGACGCATAGGTAAATGATAGACGCCGCCACGAAAAGGTTCCTTGGTGGCGCGGTGCCCCTTCTTGCCGTGGGGTTGGCCGCCATCACTGCTGCGGGCAAGCACGGGGGTTTTGACCACGCCTGCGAAGTACCCGGGTGAATGGGAATGGGTATGGGTATGGGCGGGACTACACCGCCATGTAGCGCCCGGGCCGGTGGTTCATGGCCAGCACCAGATTCAGGGCCACGGCACCGGCAATCGACCAGGCCACGCGCAGGGGCTCTACCGACCACAGTGCCAGCAGCACGATGCAGCAATCCACCGCCATCTGCACTTTGCCGGCGCGCCAGCCATACCGGTCTTGCAGATACAGCGCCAGAATGCCCACGCCGCCCAAGCTGCAGCGGTGGCGAAACAGCACCAGAAAGCCCGTGCCCGTGATCAACCCGCCTGCGATGGCGGCATACAGAGGTTGCAGGTGCGAGAACTGCAGGAACTGCGTCTGCAACTCGGTCAGCACCGACAGCAGCAGCACGGCGGCAAAGGTCTTGATCGTGAACGCCCGCCCCAGCTTGCGCAGGGCCAGCCAGTAAAAAGGCAGGTTGAGCACAAAGAAAATCTTGCCAAAGCCGATGCCCGTGGCGTAGTGCAGCAAAAAAGCCAGCCCGGCCGTGCCGCCGGTCAGCAGCCCGGCGCTGGTGAAAAAAGCCACGCCCACCGAGATCAGCAGCACGCCGGTAAACACCGCCACCGCGTCTTCGGTGAGGGTGTGCGGTGCGGTAGCGGCGGGAGGTGGCATGGCGGGAGCGGGAGCAGTGGTCGTGCGGGTCATGGTGGTGGGGCGTGGCGGGAGTGGATTGGGG
>ERZ1023681.8-NODE-8-length-20839-cov-11.7202_pt1 | contig 20839 bp, 17 predicted proteins | sample MGYA00520878_ERZ1023681 | MGnify/ENA primary metagenome ERZ1023681 (study PRJEB33180, sample SAMEA4044475) | wastewater metagenome | place: Denmark | collected 2016-04-29 | study: EMG produced TPA metagenomics assembly of the PRJEB13832 data set (Local surveillance of... | reverse complement strand
TGATTCTGCCCGAAGGGCTGTGCGGTCAGCCCGCTTTCACGGCATCCAGATTGCGCAGACGGATGTGCAATTCGCGCAGCTGTTTTTCATCCACAACGGAAGGCGCCTGGGTCAGCAGGCACTGGGCGCGCTGGGTCTTGGGGAAGGCGATCACGTCGCGGATGGACTCGGCGCCCGTCATCAGCGTGACGATGCGGTCCAGGCCGAAGGCCAGGCCACCGTGCGGGGGCGCACCGTATTGCAGGGCGTCGAGCAGGAAGCCGAACTTCTGCTGCGCTTCTTCGGGCGTGATCTTGAGGGCGTCGAACACTTTTTGCTGCACGTCGGCGCGGTGAATACGCACCGAGCCACCGCCCATCTCCCAGCCGTTCAACACCATGTCGTAGCCCTTGGAGATGCACTTCTCGGGCGCGGTGACCATGTAGTCCTCGTGGCCGTCCTTGGGCGCGGTGAAGGGGTGGTGCACGGCGACCCAGCGGTCGTTTTCTTCGTCGTGCTCGAACATGGGGAAGTCGACCACCCACAGCGGTGCCCAGCGGTCTTCAAACAGGCCGTTCTTCTTGCCGAATTCGCTGTGGCCGATCTTCAGGCGCAGTGCACCGATGGCGTCGTTGACGATCTTTTCCTTGTCGGCTCCGAAGAAGATCAGGTCGCCGTCTTGTGCGCCAGTGCGCTTCAATACTTCTGCCAGGGCCACGTCGTGGATGTTTTTCACGATGGGCGATTGCAGGCCATCGCGGCCCTTGGCCAGCTCGTTGACGCGGATGTAGGCCAGGCCCTTGGCGCCGTAGATCTTGACGAACTCGGTGTAGGCATCGATCTCGCCGCGGCTGATGCCGCCGCCTTCCACAGAGCCACCAGGCACGCGCAGGGCCACCACGCGGCCGCCCTTCATGTTGGCGGCGCCCGAGAACACCTTGAAATCCACGTCCTTCATGACGTCGGTAAGTTCGGTGAATTCGAGCTTGACGCGCAGGTCGGGCTTGTCAGAGCCGAAGCGGTGGGCAGCGTCCTGGTAGGTCATGACCGGGAATTCACCCAGGTCCACGTTCAGCGTGTTCTGGAACACCGTCTTGATCATGCCCTGGAACATGTCGCGGATTTCCTGCTCGTCCATGAACGAGGTTTCGATATCGATCTGCGTGAACTCGGGCTGGCGGTCGGCGCGCAGGTCTTCGTCGCGGAAGCACTTGGTGATCTGGTAGTAGCGGTCAAAGCCCGCCACCATCAAGAGCTGCTTGAACAGCTGGGGCGATTGCGGCAGCGCAAAAAAGTGGCCGTCGTGCACGCGGCTGGGCACGAGGTAGTCGCGCGCGCCTTCGGGCGTGCTCTTGGTGAGCATGGGGGTTTCGATGTCGATGAAACCGTTGGCATCGAGGAACTTGCGCACTTCCATGGACACGCGGTAACGCAGCATCAGGTTGTTTTGCATGTAGGGGCGGCGCAAATCCAGCACGCGGTGCGTGAGGCGCGTGGTCTCGGAGAGGTTTTCCTCATCGATCTGGAACGGAGGCGTGACCGACGGGTTGAGCACGTTCAGCTCATGGCACAGCACCTCGATCTTGCCGCTGCTCAGGCTGTCATTGGTGGTGCCTGCGGGGCGTGCGCGCACCAGGCCCTTGACCTGCACGCAGAACTCGTTGCGCACGTCTTCGGCCGTCTTGAACATCTCGGCCCGGTCCGGGTCGCAGACCACCTGCACCGAGCCTTCGCGGTCGCGCAGGTCGATGAAGATCACGCCGCCATGGTCGCGGCGGCGATTCACCCAGCCCGACAGGGTGACGGTTTGGCCCAGAAGGGCTTCGGTCACAAGACCGCAATAGTGGGAACGCATGGCCATGGCAAAACTTCCGGCGCCGCTGTGGCGCATTAAAGGGGATTCACTTGGGGGAGACAGGGGCAAGGGCGGGGTCGGAAGGAGCGACCACACCCATCGAAATAATGTATTTGAGCGCTGCATCCACGCTCATGTCGAGCTCGACACAGTCGCTCTTGCGCACCATCACAAAATACCCACCCGTGGGATTGGGGGTGGTGGGCACATACACGCTGACAAATTCATCGCGCAGATACGCTGCCACCTCACCGTTGGGCGTGCCCGTGATGAAGGCGACGGTCCAGACCCCTTCACGGGGCCATTGCACCAGCACGGCGGTGCGAAAGGCATTGCCGCTTTCGGAAAACAGCGTATCCGAGACCTGCTTGACGCTTGAATAGATGGAGCGCACCACCGGGATGCGGCTGACCAGCCGGTCGCCCCACTGCACCAGCTTGCGCCCGGCAAAATTGCTGGCCGTTGCGCCCACCACCAGCAGGATCAGCAGGGTCAACAGCACGCCAAAGCCCGGAATGTGAAAACCCAGCAGCTTGTCGGGATGCCAGGCCCCCGGCAGGATCTGCAGGGTCTGGTCGAGCGTGCCCACTATCCAGTTGAGCACCGCAATGGTGATCACCCCCGGAACAATCACCAGCAAGCCGGTGAACAACCATTTGCGCAAAGCAGACATGGGGGGTGCTCAGTCTGAAGACGATGCACTGGCACCAGCAGCGGCCGGTGCGGTACTGGGCGCCGCCTTGGGGGCAACACTGGCAGCATCTGCAGCGGGCGCAGAAGCCTGGGTGCCGGCTGCACCCTGGCCGTCGCTCTTGGCTTCAGTGGCGGGGGCGGAACTGGCAGCGTTGCCGCCACGAAAATCCGTCACATACCAGCCAGAGCCCTTGAGCTGAAACCCTGCGGCAGTCACCTGCTTGGTGAAGGCTTCGGCGCCGCACGCGGGGCACACCGAGAGCTGAGGATCGGAGATTTTTTGCAGCACATCCTTGGCATGGCCGCAGGAGCCGCATTTGTAGGCATAAATAGGCATGACGAGAGTGTTGGGGGAAAGTGCAAAACCTTAAATTATAGGCGGCCGCCCCGTCTTCAACACCCTGGGCTCATTCCACTCCCACCATGCGATGGTGCCCTGCATGGCTATTGCCAATCGCCTGGGGGCCGAGCGAGCCCGCCAGCATGCCCACCAGCGCCGCCAGCAAACCGGTCAGTTGCGCCGGAAACACCTCGCCCGCTGGCGTTGCCAGAAACAACAGCCAGGTCAGCAAACCCAGCACGATGGCAAAAATCGCGCCCTGGGTGGTGGCTCGCTTCCAGTACAGGCCAAACACCAGCGGCACGAAGGCACCGACCAATGGCACCTGGTACGCGCCAGACACCAGCTCATAGATGGAGGTGCCTTCCATGCGGATCGCGTAGGCCAGCACCAGGCCGCTGAACACCAGCGTGGTGATGCGCATGGTGCGCAGTTGCTGCTGGTCCGAGGCGTGCGGGCGGAACTGGCGCCAGATGTTCTCTGTGAATGTCACACTGGGGGCCAGCAGCGTGGCCGACGCTGTGGACTTGAGCGCCGACAGCAGTGCGCCAAAAAAGAGCACCTGCATGACAAAAGGCATTTTTTCCAGCACCAGCGTGGGCAGTACCTTTTGCGGATCGTCCTTGAGCAGCTCTGCCGTTTCGGCCGGCATGATGATGAGCGCGCTGGCCACCAGAAACATCGGCACAAAGGCAAACAGGATGTAGAAGATGCCGCCAATCACGGGGCCCCGCGTGGCGGCCTGGATGCTGTTGGCCGACATCACCCGCTGAAAAACGTCCTGCTGGGGAATCGAGCCAAACATCATCGTGATGGCGGCGGCAATGAAGAACGCGATATCGTGGAAACTGGGCTCTGGCAAAAAGCGGAACAACTCACGGCTGGAGGCCAGCTCGATGACCTTGTCCGCACCGCCGGCCATGTTGCCCGCGAACACGGCGATCAGCGTGAGCCCCACCACGAGAATGATCATCTGGATAAAGTCCGTGACAGCCACCGACCACATGCCGCCAAACAGCGTGTATGCCAGGATCGACACCACCCCGATCGTCATGCCGATGGGGATGCTGATGGCCCCGCCAGACAGCAGGTTGAACACCAGCCCCAAGGCAGTGACCTGGGCCGAAACCCAGCCCAGGTAGCTCAGCATGATGATCAGCGAGCACACGACCTCGACCACGCGGCCATAGCGCTCGCGGTAGTAGTCGCTGATGGTCAGCAGCGTCATGCGGTAGAGCTTGCCCGCAAAGAACAGGCCCACCAGAATCAGGCAGAAACCCGCACCGAAAGGGTCTTCCACCACATTGCCCAGCCCGCCCTCGATAAATTTGGCGGGAATCCCCAGCACCGTCTCCGAACCAAACCAGGTGGCAAACGTGGTGGTGACGATCATGTACAGCGGCAAATGGCGCCCGGCAATCGCAAAATCGGCGGAATTCTTTACTCGCTTGGCGGCAACCAGGCCAATGGCGATGGTGATCAACAGATAGACGATAACCAGGGTCAACAGCACGGCATGCTCCTCGATGTCGCGAACAGTGGGAAAAAAAGAACCTTGAACGAGCCAGCGTCAGAAGAGCCTGACCCTGACCATCAGCTGCATCACCAGCAGACCCAGCACAAAGCCCAGGCCGCCGTAAATGATGCTTTGCAGCAACCGATTGGTGCGCTTTTGCGCCTCCAGCAGGTCGCGCATGGCGCTTTGCGACTCGGCCGGCCGCCGGCTCAGAAAGTCATACAGCAGGCGCGGCAGCTCGGGCACGAGCTTGGCATAGTGCGGCGCCTCGGCCCGCAGCTCGCGCCACAGGCGTTGCGGGCCCATCTGCTCAAGCATCCATTTCTCAAGAAAAGGCTTGGCAGTGCTCCAGAGGTCGAGCTCCGGGTCGAGCTGGCGACCCAGCCCTTCGATGTTGAGCAGGGTTTTTTGCAGCAGCACCAATTGCGGCTGAATCTCGACCTGGAAACGGCGTGATGTCTGGAACAGGCGCATCAGCACCATGCCCAGCGAGATTTCTTTGAGCGGACGGTCGAAATAAGGCTCGCACACGGCGCGGATCGCCGATTCGAGGTCGTTGACGCGGGTCTCCGGCGGCACCCAGCCACTTTCGATGTGCAGCTCGGCGACACGCTTGTAGTCGCGGCGGAAAAAGGCCACGAAGTTCTGCGCCAGATACTCTTTGTCCACTTCAGTGAGCGTGCCAACAATGCCGAAGTCCAGCGAAATGTAGCGCCCGAACGTGGCCGGCTCCAGGCTCACCTGGATGTTGCCCGGGTGCATGTCGGCATGAAAGAAGCCGTCGCGGAACACCTGGGTGAAGAAGATGGTGACGCCATCGCGCGCCAATTTGGGGATGTCCACCCCGGCTTCGCGCAAGCGCTCGACCTGGCTGATGGGCACACCGTTCATGCGCTGCATCACCATGACCTCGGGGTGGCAGAAATCCCAGTAGATTTCCGGAATCAGCACCAGGTCCAGCCCCTGCATGTTGCGGCGCAGTTGCGCGGCGTTGGCAGCTTCGCGCACCAGGTCCAGCTCGTCATGCAGGTAGTTGTCGAATTCGGCCACCACCTCGCGGGGCTTGAGGCGCTTGCCATCGGCCGAGAGGCTTTCCACCCAGCCCGCCATCAGGCGCATGAGGCTCAGGTCTTTTTCAATGACTGGCAGCATGCCCGGGCGCAGCACCTTGACGGCGACCTCGCGCTCCACGCCCCCCCGGTCGCGCAAGGTGGCGAAGTGCACTTGCGCAATCGACGCACTGGCCACCGGCACGCGGTCAAAGGCAACAAACACCTCGTCCACCGGGCGGCGAAACGCCCGCTCGATGGTGGCAATGGCGATGGCCGAATCGAAGGGCGGCACACGGTCTTGCAGGCGCGCCAGCTCGTCGGCCATGTCGGCCGGCAGCAGGTCGCGCCGGGTCGAGAGCACCTGGCCGAACTTGACGAAGATGGGCCCGAGCCGCTCCAGCGCCTCGCGCAGGCGCTGGCCGCGCGGTGCCTCCAGATTGCGCCCTATCGAAAGGACGCGCGCCAGCAGGCGCAGCCAGGGCTTCTGGAAACTGTCGAGCACCAGGCCATCGAGCCCATACCGGAACACCACCCAGACGATGGTGGCGCCCCGCAAAAAACGCTTCATGGAGCAGTCCGGTCAGCGTTGCCGGGCGGTGCCGCGGGCGCAGCGGGTGCCGCACCTGGGGCCGGGGCGACTGCGGCAGACGCCATGCGCGTGCCCACGAACTGGCGCAACGCCTGCGCCGCCTTGCGAGCCACTTTGCCCAGCGTGTGTGCGGGCGCGTCACCAATCAGGCGGGCAACGTCTTCTTCGAGATCCCAGCGGACATGGTCCACCAGCCAGTTGATTTCGGCCGCCAGTTGCACATCGCCCTCGATGCGGATGGCCGGCTTGTCGCCTCGCAGCGCAACGCTGGCCAGCGCCAGAGGAGAGGCTTCCGTGACGTGCAGCTGCAGATCGGGCGCCGCGCCCTCAGGCGCCAGGTTGAACAGGCCCGCCGGCGTCACCAGCAAGGCCATGGAATAGGAGCGCCACTGCACGCGCGCCACGCGGCCTCGCTGGCGCACCAGGCGGTCCATGGCTTCCTTTTCCTGCATCAACACATGGTTGAGAAAAAGGACCATGCGCTGCTGCACCTCGTGCACCAGCCACTGCGGCGGCTGCGGGCCGGCGGCCAAGCGGTCAATGAGACCATCCAGAAATGAAAAAGGGGACTGTGTTGCCATAGTCCCCGATTATTCCCTGAACCGGGAAGCCTTGCCGTATTACTGCAGTGCTTGCACACCCGCAACCAGCCAGCCGCTGTTGCCCGCCTTGGCCTTGGTCATGTTCCAGACCTCACGGAAGGGACTGGGGCCTGCAGACAATTCTTCGCGGATCATGCCCGAGAACTCCACGCTGGCCATGTAACCATCGTCCAGTTCTTCGATGCCCAGCAGCTGCGCCTCGATCATGACCACGTCGGTCTGGTTGGGCTGATCACCCCGGTGCGTTTCGCGCTCGGTCAGTTGCGTGCGAATTTCATCGAGCATGCTGTCGGTCATCATCGAGCGCAGCGTGGCGATGTCGGAACGGTCCCATGCGGACTGCAGCGTAATGAAATTGCGCTTGGCTGCCGTGAGAAAGCCCTCGGCGTCAAACCCTTCGGGAATGCCCCAGTTTTGCGAACCCGAGAGGCCCGAGCCAATCAGCGAGCCCGTGCCCTGCTGCTGCCGCGACGCATCAAACGCCATGCCATTGCGCTCCCAGGGGCGGGCCGAAGCATCGTTGCCCACCTTGTCGGGGCTGTACTGGCGCGGCACCTGGGCGGAAGCTGGCGAAGCCCCCCCGGCGCCCTGGAAGGCGAAGGGTGAATTTTGGGCAGCAGCACCACCATTGCGTGCGCGCATCACCATCTTGAAGATGGCAAACGCGGCCACCGCCAGCAGTGCGATCATGAGGATATTGGCGAAGCCTGCACCCAAGCCCAGCGAACTGGCAAGCCAGGCAAGACCCAGACCGGCGGCCAGGCCACCCAGCATGGCGCCCCAGGGCTTTTTGGCCGCTGCGGCAGGCGCAGCTGCTGCAGGCTTGGCAGCGGCGGCGTTGGTTGCCGTCTGCGCCGGGGCGCCCGGCGTTGCAGGCGGCGTTGCCGCGTCGCGCTGGGTGACGTTGCTGGACTGCTTGCCCACCGACTTGCCACCACCCATGCGCCGGGCATCCGCATCGGGATGCGCAAACGCAAGCATCGCCACCAACACCACAGACCACAGTTTCATCATGATTTCTCCGTCTCCGTTAATCCACTCAAAGCAAACTGCTTAGCACTTGATTCCAACATGCAAGGCCACAATGCCACCCGTCATGTTGTGATAGTCCACATGCCCAAAGCCATTTTTCTGCATGAGGCTTTTGAGCTCTTCCTGCCCCGGGTGCATCCGGATGGACTCGGCCAGATACCGGTAGCTGGCGTCGTCACCCGCCACCAGCTTGCCCAGCTGGGGCAGCACCTTGAACGAATACCAGTCGTACACCTTTTCCAGTGGCTTGGCCACCTTCGAAAATTCCAGCACCAGCAACTTGCCACCGGGCTTGAGCACACGGCACATTTCGGCAATCGCCTGGTCCTTGTGGGTCATGTTGCGCAGGCCGAAGGCCACGCTGACCACATCAAAGTGCGCATCGGGGAACGGCAGTTTCTCTGCATCGCAGACCAGTGTGGGCAACACCACGCCTGCATCGATAAGCCGGTCGCGGCCCACGCGCAGCATGGCTTCGTTGATGTCGGTGTGCACCACGCGGCCCGATGCCCCCACTTTTTTGGAGAACGCCAGCGCCAGATCGCCCGTGCCGCCCGCAATGTCGAGCACCTGGCTACCCTCGCTGAGGTTGGCCACCATCACGGTATAGGCCTTCCAGGCGCGGTGCAGGCCTGCCGACATGAGGTCGTTCATCACGTCGTACTTGGAGGCGACGGAGTCGAACACGCCGCGCACGCGGCGTGCTTTTTCCTGCTCGTCAACCGACTGAAAACCGAAATGCGTGGTGCTCATAAAAATCATGCTAGGCGTGTCAGCGCCTGAGGTACAGCGACAACCCCGCACTCAATTGGGGCATCTGTCGCGATTAAAACAACGCCAGTAAAACAAATTGGCCATCAGCGCCCGTAGCTATTGCGCAGACAGCTATTATTTTAATAGCACAATGAATCACAGGGGTATCAAACGGATGGCGCGCACCGCCTGAGACATTCCCCGCCTGCAGCCTCAGTGGCTGCCGCAGCCATGGCCGCCTGCGGCGCCCTTGGGCGCCATGGGCGTATCGCGGTCAGTGCCGGCAGCGGCCAGGCGCGCGGTGTACTGCGCCCACAGCGCATCCTGCTGCTGGCCCAGTTCGTAAAGGTAATCCCAGGTGAAGATGCCACTTTCGTGGCCGTCCGAGAACAGCGGCTTGACGGCGTAGTTGCCCACGGGCTCCAGGCCGACCAGCACCACATCGCGCTTGCCCGTCTGCAACACCTCCTGGCCGGGGCCATGGCCCTGCACTTCGGCTGACGGCGAATACACACGCATCAACTCAAACGGAATTCGGAACGTGGCGCCGTCAGAGAACCCCACTTCAAGCACCCGTGATGCCTCATGCACCGTCAGTGCCTGCGGCGTGGGCGCGCCCGCTTTCAAACCTGCCATGGATTCACCTGTGAGAAAACTGTTGGTTAAGACCTCGGCCATTGTCCCACCCGCAGGCGGGCACTTGCTGATCAGGGATACCGGATGGATTAGCGGACCCGTCAGGCCAGCTGGCCCAGCTTGGACTGCAGCGCTGCCTCCAGCACGGGCAACCGGGCCGACACGCCCGCTTGCTGCGCTGCAGGGCTGTGCCGCAGGGCAGACGCCCACACGGGCGCCGGGAAATGGCTGTCCCAGTCAAAGCGCGCAATCACATGCCAGTGCAGGTGCGGCACCATGTTGCCCAGCGCTGCAATGTTGACCTTGGTGGGCTGCAGATACTGGCGCAGGGCCTGTTCAACCTGTGCCACCACATCCATGCAATGCGCTCGCTCCGGGGCGTTCAGGTCGGAAAACTCGGCCACATGGGCGTTCCAGACCACGCGGTAAAAGGCGGGAAAACCCGCCTCGTCGGCACGGATGACGCGCAACCGCGCACCGCGCCAGATGAGCGCCCCGCCATCTTCACGGCACAGCGGGCAATCGTGTGTCATACGAGCACACGCTCGATGCCACCGTTGTTGGCACGCTGCACATACTCGGGCAGCCAGTTCTCGCCCAGGATCTGTTTGGCCATCTCGATCACGATGTAGTCGGCTTCGAGCAGGCCGGTCTGCAGGTCGTCGCCGTAGCGGGTGATGCCCTGCAGGCAGCTCGGGCAGCTCGTGAGGATCTTGATGTTGTCCTGCGCGCCTACGGCACCGCTGGCGCGCAGCTGGGCCTCGCCCTTGCGAATTTCCTCTTCCTTGCGAAAGCGCACCTGGGTGGACACATCGGGCCGCGTCACGCCCAGCGTGCCCGATTCGCCGCAGCAGCGCTCGCTCTTGAGCACCTTGTCGCCCACCAACGCGCGCACGGTCTTCATCGAGTCGCCCTGCTTCATGGGGTTGTGGCAGGGCTCGTGGTACAGGTAGCCGCCTTGGCCACTACCGGAGGGGTCATTCAAACCTGGCAGCGTGATGCCTTTTTCGAGCAGGTATTCGTGAATATCGATGATGCGGCTGCCCGGGAAGATCTTGTCAAACTCGTAGCCCTGCAGCTGGTCGTAGCAGGTGCCGCAGCTCACCACCACGGTCTTGATGTCGAGGTAGTTGAGCGTGTTGGCAACACGGTGAAAGAGCACCCGGTTGTCGGTGATCATCTTCTCGGCCTTGTCGAACTGGCCGCTGCCGCGCTGCGGGTAGCCACAGCACAGGTAGCCCGGCGGCAGCACGGTTTGCACGCCCGCATGCCACAGCATGGCCTGCGTGGCCAGGCCCACCTGGCTGAACAGCCGCTCCGAGCCGCAGCCCGGGAAGTAGAACACCGCCTCGGTATCAAACGTGGTGGCCTGGGGGTTGCGGATGATCGGGACGTAATCCTTGTCCTCGATGTCCAGCAGCGCGCGCGCCGTGCGTTTGGGCAGGCCACCGGGCAGCTTCTTGTTGATGAAGTGGATCACCTGCTCCTTGATGGGCGCGGTGCCCACCGTGGCGGGTGGCCGGGTGGTCTGCTTGCGGCTGACCTTGCGCAAGATCTGAACCGCCATGCGCTGGGCCTTGAAGCCCACGCCCACCATGGCCGAACGCAGCAGCTTGATGGTGTCGGGGTTGGTGGCGTTGAGCATGGCCATGGCCAGTGCGTTGCCGGGGCGAAAGCTCTTCTTGCCCATCTTGCGCAGCAGGTTGCGCATGTTCATGGTGACGTCGCCAAAGTCGATCTTCACCGGGCAGGGGCTCTCGCAGCGGTGGCACACGGTGCAGTGGTCGGCCACGTCTTCAAACTCTTGCCAATGCTTGATGCTCACGCCCCGGCGCGTCTGCTCTTCATAGAGGAAAGCCTCGACCAGCAGCGAGGTCGCCAGGATCTTGTTGCGCGGGCTGTACAGCAAATTGGCGCGCGGCACATGCGTGGAGCACACGGGTTTGCACTTGCCGCAGCGCAGGCAGTCCTTCACCGAATCGGCAATGGCACCGATGTCGCTCTGCTGCATGATGAGCGACTCGTGCCCCATCAGGCCAAAGCTGGGGGTGTAGGCGTTGGTCAGATCGGCGTGCAACGGCATTTTTGAAGCCAAATTGGCCTCTAGCCCTTTCCCATCAAGCGCAACAAGCTCCTGATTTCGTAGCAATTTACCCTTGTTGAAGCGGCCTTCCGGGTCTACCTTCTGCTTGTATTGCGCAAACGGGCGCAGTTCTTCGTCGGTCAGAAACTCCAGCTTGGTGATGCCGATGCCGTGCTCGCCCGAGATCACGCCATCGAGGCTGCGCGCCAGCACCATGATGCGTTCAACCGCCTGGTGCGCGGTCTGCAGCATTTCGTAGTCGTCGCTGTTGACCGGCAGGTTGGTGTGCACGTTGCCGTCGCCCGCGTGCATGTGCAGCGCCACCCACACGCGGCCCTTGAGCACGCGCTGGTGGATGGCCGTGGCCTCCTCCAGGATGGGCTTGAACGCAGCGCCCGCAAAAATGCCTTGCAATGGGGCCCGCAGCTGGGTCTTCCAGCTGGCGCGCAGGGTGTGGTCCTGCAGTTGCGGGAACAGGGTGGCCACGTCCTGCAGCCAGCCCGACCACAACGCACGCACCTCGGCCACCAGCGCAACAGCCTGGGCCACGCGGTCTTCCAGCAGTTCGGCCGATGGAATCTCGTTAGCGTCGTCGTGCTTGCCCAGGGGCAGGTTGCCACGCTCAAGAAAATCGGTGAGCGCGTCGCACAGCTTGATCTTGTTGCGCAGACTCAATTCGATGTTGATGCGCTCGATGCCGTCGGTGTACTCGGCCATGCGCGGCAGCGGAATCACCACGTCTTCGTTGATCTTGAAGGCGTTGGTGTGGCGGCTGATGGCCGCCGTGCGCTTGCGATCCAGCCAGAACTTCTTGCGCGCCTCGGGGCTGATGGCGATAAAGCCTTCGCCGCTGCGCGAGTTGGCAATGCGCACCACCTCGCTGGTCACGCGCGCCACGTCGTCGGCGTTATCGCCCGCGATGTCACCAAACAGCACCATCTTCGGCAAACCACCACCGTGCTTTTTGCTCTTGGTGGCGTAACCGACGGCCTTGAGATAGCGGTCATCCAGATGTTCCAGACCGGCCAGCAGAACGCCGCTGCGCTTTTGCTCGGCGAACATGAAGTCCTTGATCTCCACGATGGAAGGCACCGCATTCTTGGCATTGCCAAAGAACTCCAGGCAGACGGTGCGCGTGTGCCCGGGCATGCGGTGCACCACCCAGCGCGCGCTGGTGATGAGGCCATCGCAGCCCTCTTTCTGGATACCCGGCAGGCCCGACAGGAACTTGTCCGTCACGTCCTTGCCCAGGCCCTCCTTGCGGAAGGTCTTGCCCGGAATGTCCAGGCGCTCGGTGCGGATGGGCGTTTTGCCATCGGCCTCGAAATACTGCAGCTCGAAGGTGGCCATCTCGGCATCATGGATCTTGCCCATGTTGTGGTCCAGGCGCGTCACCTCCAGCCACTGCGCCTCGGGCGTCACCATGCGCCAGCTGGCCAGGTTGTCCAGCGCCGTGCCCCACAGCACGGCTTTCTTGCCGCCCGCGTTCATGGCGATGTTGCCGCCAATGCACGAGGCCTCGGCACTGGTCGGGTCCACGGCAAACACATAGCCTGCGCGCTCGGCGGCATCCGCCACGCGCTGGGTGACCACACCGGCTTCGGTCCACACGGTGCCGACTTCGCTGTCCATGCCCGGCAGACGGCGCATCTCCACCTCGGTCATGGCTTCGAGCTTTTCGGTGTTGATGACCACGCTCTTCCAGGTCAGCGGAATGGCGCCGCCGGTGTAACCCGTGCCGCCCCCACGCGGAATGATGGTCAGGCCCAGCTCGATGCAGCCCTTGACCAGGCCAGCCATCTCGGACTCGGTGTCGGGCGTCAGCACCACAAACGGGTATTCGACGCGCCAGTCGGTCGCATCGGTCACATGGCTCACGCGCGAAAGGCCGTCAAACTTGATGTTGTCCTTGGCCGTAAGGCGCCCCAGCGTGCGCTGGATCTGGCGGCGCAGCGTGGCGGCTTGCTCGAACGTGGCATCGAATTCGGCCACGGCGCGGCGCGCGGCCTGTGCCAGTTCGCCCACCAGGCGGTCGCGCTCGGCATCGTCGGCCGGGGTGCGGCGCTTGTCGATTTCGCCCAGGCGGTGCTGCAGGGCATCGACCAGCAACTTGCGACGCGCCGGGTTGTCCAGCAGGTCGTCTTGCAGGTAGGGGTTGCGCTGCACCACCCAGATGTCACCCAGCACCTCGTACAGCATGCGGGCAGAGCGGCCGGTGCGGCGCTCATTGCGCAGCTGGTCGAGCACCTCCCAGGCGGACGCGCCCAGCAGGCGAATCACGATCTCCCGGTCGGAGAACGAGGTGTAGTTATAGGGAATTTCGCGCAGACGAACAGGCTCGGCAGCCTGCGTCTGCAGGGCGGCCAACGCAATCGGAACATTCATGGGATCAACCTGGGTGGACGCGGCGCGCCCTTGTGCCTTGGGGTCGGAATTTTATGCCACCGCCTCCGGCTGCGCCGCCCGGCCCTGAGCGCCGGGGCGGCCCCCAAGGCGATGAATGTGGGTTCTAAAACAAAATCAGCCCGCAGCGCTTTACCAGCAAGCGCCACCAGCTATATTTACAGGAGCAAGCTCAGAACAGCACGCGGCTGCGCAGCGTTGCGGGCACATGGGCCAGTTTGTCGAGCGCCAGGTCCGACGACGCGGCGTCGATGTCGATCACCACATAGCCAATCTTCTCGTTGGTCTGCAGGTACTGGGCCGAGATGTTGATCTGGTTGTCCGACAAGATGCGGTTGATCTCGGACAGCACACCCGGCACATTGCGGTGAATGTGCAGCAGGCGATGCTTGCCGGGGTGCGCGGGCAACGCCACCTCGGGGAAGTTGACCGACGACGTGCTGGTGCCGTTGTCGCTGTACTTCACCAGCTTTTCCGCCACTTCCAGCCCGATATTGGCCTGCGCCTCCATGGTGGAGCCGCCAATGTGCGGGGTCAGAATCACGTTGTCCAGTCCCCGCAGGGGCGACTGAAACTCGTCCTTGTTGGTGCGAGGCTCCACCGGAAACACGTCGATGGCGGCGCCCAGCAGCTTCTTGGCCTTGAGGGCGTCGGCCAGCGACTCAATCTCCACCACGGTGCCCCGCGCTGCATTGATCAGAATGCCGCCGGGCTTCATGGCCGCAATTTCAGCCGCACCGATCATCCCCGCGGTGGATGGCAACTCGGGCACATGCAGGCTCACGATATCGCTCTGCCCCAGCAGGTCGTGCAGCTTGGCCACCTGGCGCGCGTTGCCCAGCGGCAGCTTGTTCACCACGTCGAAAAACGCCACCTGCATTCCCAGCGCTTCGGCCAGCACCGACAACTGCGTGCCGATGGAGCCATAGCCGACGATGCCCAGCGTCTTGCCCCGGATTTCATAGGCGTTCTCGGCCGACTTGAGCCAACCGCCACGGTGGGCCACAGCATTCTTTTCGGGCACGCCGCGCAGCAGCAAGATGGCCTCGGCCAGCACCAGCTCGGCCACCGACCGGGTGTTGGAGTACGGCGCGTTGAACACGGCAATGCCGCGCTCGCGTGCCGCATTCAGGTCCACCTGGTTGGTACCGATGCAAAAGCAACCCACCGCCACCAGCTTGTGGGCGTGGGCAAACACCTCTTCGGTCAGCTGGGTGCGCGAGCGGATGCCCACGAAATGGGCGTCTGCGATCTTGCGCTTGAGCTCGTCATCGGGCAGCGCCCCTGCAACGGTCTCGATCTGCGAATACCCGGCTGCGCGGATGACATCCAGCGCTGAGGGGTGAATACCCTCCAGCAACAGGAACTTGATCTTGCTTTTATCCAGAGAGGTGGTGACCATGGCAAACGAAAGGTTGGAAAAAGACCGGGCTTGCAAATGCACACGGCATGGCGAGCCCTCAAGGGGGCAAGCATGATGCATTGCAACAAAAATCGCCACCCGCCCCGCAATGGCCTTGACGCTGTCCATGAATTGACACCATTTGTTTCATGAATGTCACAATTCGGCCGCCGTCGCAATGGCCTTTGCAACAACCATCGCAAAGCGGGTTTCCCCGATTGCTGGCGTATCAGCCCTGTGGGACAACGTCACATCATCGACACAAACGCCACCTAGCATCGCGCCTTTGTGTCTTCGTCATTCTGGAGGAGTATTCATGCAATTCAAGCAGCTGGCCCTGACCGCCGCCCTGGCCACCACCGTGTGCGTATCTGCACAAGCCCAAACCGAAATCCAGTGGTGGCATTCGATGACGGCCGTGAACAACGAGTGGGTCAATGACTTGGCCAAACAGTTCAACGAGAGCCAGAAGGAATACAAGGTGGTGCCCACCTACAAGGGCTCGTATGACGAAAACATGACAGCCGCCATTGCGGCCTTCCGCTCGGGCAATGCGCCGCACATCTTGCAGGTGTTTGAAGTGGGCACCGCCACCATGATGGCCAGCAAGGGTGCTACCGTGCCCGTTGGCAAGGTGATGGGCGATGCCGGTCTGGCCTTCGACCCCAAGGCCTACATCCCCGCCGTGGCCGGCTACTACACGGCCCCCAACGGACAGATGCTGAGCTTCCCGTTCAACAGCTCGACCACTATCTTCTATTACAACAAGGACGCCTTCAAGAAGGCGGGCCTGAACGCCGACAAGGCTCCCGCCACCTGGCCTGAAGTGTTTGCCGCCGCCAAGAAGCTGAAAGCAAGCGGCCACAGCTGCCCCATGACGCTGGCCTGGATGGGCTGGACGCAGCTCGAAAGCTTCTCCACCTGGCACAACGTCGAGTTCGCCACCAAGCAAAACGGCCTGGCTGGAATGGATGCGCGCCTGAAGATGAATTCACCGCTGCATGTGCGCCACATCGACAACCTCGCCAAGGCCGCGGCTGCGGGCGAGTTTGTCTACAAGGGCCGCGGCTCCACCGCCCAGGCCTCTTTCACCGCCGGTGAGTGCGCCATGATCCAGACGTCCTCGGGTTTCTATGGCGACGTGGCCAAGAACGCCAAGTTCGCCTACGGTCTGGCCCCCCTGCCCTACTACGCCGACGTGAAGGGCGCGCCACAAAACACCGTGATCGGTGGCGCCTCGCTGTGGGTCATGGCGGGCAAGAAGCCCGCCGAATACAAGGGCGTGGCCACGTTCTTCGACTTCCTGTCGCAGACCAAGGTGCAAGCAGCCAGCCACCAGCGCACGGGCTACCTGCCCATCACCCTGGCGGCCTATGACCTGACCGACAAGTCGGGCTTCTACCAGAAGAACCCCGGCACCGATGTGGCCGTGCAGCAGATGGTGCGCAAGGTGACCAACAACTCGCGCGGCATCCGCCTGGGCAACTATGTGCAGATCCGCACCATCGAGGACGAAGAACTCGAGCAGGTGTGGTCGGGCAAGCAATCGGCCCAGACCGCACTGGATTCGATCGTGAAACGCGGCGACGAATTGCTGGCCCGCTTTGAGCGCGCCAACAAGGGCAAGTAAGCCACTGGCAGCCCCGCATGGCGCGGGGCGCGGTGGCGGCCTGGTCCCGCAGCCTGGTCCCGCAGTGCCGGGGACGCAAGGTACAGGGCAAAATAGCGCCACCCGATGCGGCCCCGGCCCCATTTTTATTTGTTTCTGAGGCCGCGCTTGTGCGCAAGCCCAGCCCCATCCGCCGCGCCCCGCAAGGGCCCCGGCGGATGTTTTATTGTGAAATCCCATGGAAAAACGCGTACTTTTCCGCTCCCGATGGCTCCCCTGGGTGCTGCTCATGCCCCAACTCGTCATCATTGGCGTCTTTTTCTTCTGGCCCGCCAGCCAGGCGGTGCTGCAGTCGCTGCAGGTGCAGGACGCCTTTGGCATGTCAACCGAATGGGTGGGGCTGGAAAACTTCCGCAACCTGCTGGACGACCCGACCTACCTGAACTCGTTCCAGCGCACCGCCTTCTTTTCCGTGCTGGTGGCTGCAGTGGGCATTGTGGTGTCGCTGGTTCTGGCAATTTTTGCCGACCGCATCGTGCGCGGCGCCATGGTTTACAAAACCCTGCTGATCGTTCCCTACGCGGTTGCGCCGGTGATCGCCGGGGTGTTGTGGATCTTCATGTTTTCGCCGTCGATCGGCGTGGTGTCGTATTTTCTGGGCAAGCTGGGCTACAGCTGGAACCACCTGATGAGCGAAAACCAGGCCATGGGCCTGATCGTTGCGGCCTCGGTGTGGAAGCAGATTTCCTACAACTTCCTGTTCTTTCTGGCGGGCCTGCAATCCATCCCCAAATCGCTGATTGAAGCCGCATCCATTGACGGCGCCGGCCCCTGGCGCAGGTTCTGGAATATCCAGCTGCCTTTGCTGTCGCCCACCACGTTCTTCCTGCTGGTGATCAACATTGTTTATGCGTTCTTCGACACCTTCGGGATCATCGATGCGATGACCAGCGGCGGCCCCGGCCAGTCCACCACCATCCTGGTCTACAAGGTGTTCCTGGACGGCTTCAAGGCGCTCGATCTGGGCGGATCGGCGGCGCAGTCCGTTGTTCTGATGATCATCGTGGTGGCCTTGACCGTGGTGCAGTTCCGCTATGTCGAAAAGAAGGTGCAGTACTGATGCCTGCCGCTCTGATCACTTCACCCTGCCCTTTTGACGCTCTGGAGGCCTTCCATGGTTGACCGCAGTCCCTGGCTTACCGTGCTGTCGCACGCCGTGATGATTCTCGGTGTGATGGTGGTGGCCTTCCCCCTTTACCTGGCCCTGGTGGCCTCTACGCACACGGCCGCAGATATCGTGCAGGCCCCCATGCCACTGCTGCCCGGCGGTGAAATGTGGGCCAACTACAAAGCCGCGCTGTTTGGCTCGGGCAAGCTTGGCTCCAACACCAATGTGGTCCACATGATGTGGGTGAGCTTCGTGACCGCCATCATCATCACTGTGGGCAAGATCGCTATCTCGCTGCTGTCGGCCTTTGCCATCGTGTATTTCCGCTTTCCGTTCAAGATGCTGTGCTTCTGGGCCATCTTCCTGACGTTGATGCTACCCGTGGAAGTGCGCATCCTGCCCACCTACAAGGTCGTGGCCGACTTGGGCCTGCTCAACACCTACGGCGGGCTGACCCTGCCGCTCATCGCATCGGCCACCGCCACGTTCCTGTTTCGGCAGTTCTTTCTGACGGTGCCGGACGAGTTGGTGGAAGCCGCCCGCATGGACGGTGCCGGCCCCATGCGCTTTTTCAAGGATGTGCTGGTGCCACTGTCCAAGACCTCGATCGCCGCGTTGTTCGTGATCCAGTTCATCTATGGCTGGAACCAGTATTTGTGGCCGCTGCTGATGACCACCACCGAAGACATGTACCCCGTGGTGATCGGCATCAAGCGCATGGTCGGCGGTGGCGGCGAAGCCTCCATCGACTGGAACATCGCCATGGCCACGGCCATCCTGGCCATGCTGCCACCAGCTGCCGTGGTGATCCTGATGCAAAAGTGGTTCGTGAAGGGCCTGGTGGACACCGAAAAGTAAGCCCCGCCCCACACCGCTTTTTGAAATACTGAACCCCATCCGTTTATGGCATCCATCTCTCTCAAAAACGTCGTCAAACGTTATGGCCACGGCAAAACTGCCGTGCCCGTGCTCCATGGCATCAATGCAGAAATCAGCGACCGCGAATTCATCGTGATCGTGGGCCCTTCGGGCTGCGGCAAGTCCACGCTGCTGCGCATGGTGGCCGGCCTGGAAGAAATCTCGGGCGGTGACATTGCCATTGGCGGGCGCGTGGTCAACAACCTGGAACCCGCCGAGCGCGACATCGCCATGGTGTTCCAGAACTACGCGCTGTACCCGCACATGACCGTGTTCGACAACATGGCCTACGGTCTCAAGATCAAGAAGGTGCCTATCGCCGAGATCAAGGTGCGCGTGGACAAGGCCGCCAAGATCCTGGAACTGGGCCACCTGCTCGAGCGCAAGCCGCGCGAGCTCTCGGGCGGCCAGCGCCAGCGCGTGGCCATGGGCCGCGCCATCGTGCGCCAGCCGCAGGTGTTTTTGTTCGACGAGCCGCTGTCCAACCTCGACGCCAAGCTGCGTGCGCAAACCCGCATCGAAATCCAGAAACTGCACCGAGAGCTGGGCATCACCAGCCTGTTCGTCACGCACGACCAGGTCGAAGCCATGACGCTGGCGCAGCGCATGATCGTCATGAACGCTGGCGTGATGGAGCAGTTCGGCACGCCCGAAGAGGTCTATCACACGCCGGCATCGATTTTTGTCGCCAGCTTCATTGGCTCGCCGCCCATGAACCTGCTGCGCCATGCGCCCAACAGCAAGCCCGGCACCATTTTGGGCATTCGCCCCGAACACCTGGACATCACCTCGGCAGGCTGGGAGGTGCGCGTGGACACGGTCGAGCTGCTGGGCGCCGAGCGCCTGGTGTACGCCACCATGGGGGGTGACAGCCTGATCGTGCGCATTGAAGAAGGCAGCGCCGCGCCCAAGGCGGGCGACACCATCCATGTCACGCCCCGTGAAAACCGCCTGCACTGGTTTCATGCCGAGACCGGCAAACGCCTCTGACCCGGCCCGTCGGATTCACCGCATGACTTCCTCCTGGCCTTATCCCCGCTGGATCGCCCACCGCGGTGCCGGCAAGCTGGCACCCGAGAACACCATGTCGGCCTTCCGGCTGGGGGCCCAGCACGGTTACCGCATGTTCGAATGCGACGCCAAGCTCAGCGCCGATGGCGTGCTGTTTCTGCTGCACGACGCCACGCTGCAGCGCACCACCAATGGCCAGGGCACGGGCGGCGAGCGGCCTTGGTCTGCGCTGTCTCAACTCGATGCCGGAAGCTGGCATTCCCGCGCCTTCGCTGGCGAGAGCCTGCCCACACTGGAGGCGCTGGCGCGCTGGTGCCTGGCCAACCATTACTGCCTGAATGTGGAAATCAAACCCACCCCTGGCGCCGAAGCCGCCACAGGCCGCGCCGTGGGCGAGTTGCTGGCACGCATCTGGCCCGCCACGGCCGTGCCGCCCTTGCTGACCTCGTTCAAGCCAGACGCACTGGCAGCGGCCCAGGCCGCTGCTCCGCAGCTGCCACGCGGCCTGCTGGTCGATACCCTGCAAGACGGCTGCCTGGCCCTGGCGCAGCAATTAGGCTGCCAGGCGCTGGTGTGCAACCACGCGCTGTGGAATGTCGCCCTGGTACAACAGGTCCACGCATTGGGTATGCGCGCCCTGAGCTACACGGTCAACGACGAATGGGCGGCCCAACGCCTGATCGACCTGGGCACCGACGGCATCATCACCGACCGCGTCGATCTGTTCAGCCCGGCCGATCAGTGAGCCGTCAGGTGCCGCGCCGCAGCGGCCCGGCACCCGCACCGAATCGGCGCTCAGCCCCGCCAGCCACGCACCAGCACCCACTGGCAGGTGGCGCAGCCCAACACCAGCGCCGCATAGGTCAGCATCTTGCCGTCGCGGCCCAGCACGACCAACCCAGCCACCAGCACGGCGCAGCCAACCACAAAATTGATAGCTACTTGCGCACGCCAGGAAAGCGCCAACGCCCCTTTTGATCGAATCAAGCGCCCACCCAGCACCAGCAAAACGGCCAGCGCCGCAGCGGGCGCCATGAAATTCACGGCGTGATAAAGAGCGTCCAGCGGACCCATAAACGTGACCCAGATCAAGGCTTAGGCAAACACGGTGCCTGATGCCGAGAACAATTTTATAATCGGCGTCTATGGCAGTCTGGGCCCTCGGCATCAACCACACCACCGCGCCGCTCGATCTGCG